>Ga0209396_1001406_pt1 | contig 26910 bp, 19 predicted proteins | sample GOMGulsemesocosm_6_FD_184638 | JGI IMG/M metagenome (GOLD analysis project Ga0209396, IMG submission 184638) | Methane-oxidizing microbial communities from mesocosms in the Gulf of Mexico - GOM8C Gulf of Mexico (SPAdes) (version 2) | ecosystem: Environmental > Aquatic > Marine > Cold seeps... | reverse complement strand
TGTTGGGGCATCTTAGTACCTATACTACAAAACATATCTGTAGTTGCTGTAACGTATATGATGAGTTTTACTGGTGTTCCCACTTATGTAGAAGCAGAAATAATCACAATTCCTGCAGGCGTTTTTGAAATAGCAGGTGGGTGTAGCGGTTTAAGGTACATGATTGTTTCATTAGCTATTGGCTCTTTATTTATATTTCTTAATATTAGAGATACTAAAAAAGCAGTATTATTTTTATCGTTAACAATATTAGGTGCATTATTAACTAATTGGATAAGAATTACCGCGCTGATATTAATTGGTGAGTATACCAATATGAAAAGTAGCCTGATGGAAGATCACAATACATTTGGTTGGTATCTTTATGTACCCTTTATGATTTTGTTGTTTTATTGGGGTAATCATTTAGCCTATAATAACCCCCCGATCCAAAGAACAGAAAAACTAAAAGGGATTCAAATTCCTGAAAAAATGAATTTCTTAGTCTTATTGAGCGTATTAATTGTATCTTCAACAATGTTAAAACAAAATATTTTAGCTGTTTTTAACCCTGAAGAATTAACTAAACATGCTTTATCTATTACAAATGATCAGGATGTAAAGCCAGATGTATATTATTATTCCTCTGTAGAAAAAGAAGTAATAAAAGAAAACTTCACTCAAGAGTATTATATCTATCATTATCATGGTATCGATTTAGATGGAAAGCCAAGCTTTTATAATAATAATTTCATTCCAAGTGGCTGGAGTGTTACGGAGGAATTGATCAAAAACAATTGGGCGATTTATTCACTTATTAAAAATAACGAAACGGCTATAGTATCGATTCAATATCAAATAGATAATTATAAAACTGCACATGAGAGAGAGTTTAAATTGATGCGACTTTTAAAAGCGGTAAAAGGTATAACCAGCACAGAGTTACATTGGAAATTTGCTTTATGCACAAAGACTTGTCATAAACTCATTGATATTAGCTTATAATCTATAACAAATTTTGCTGATTATATATTTAAAGATTTATTACCTTAATCATATGGATTTTATTATAAATCATCCGAAATAATACTTAATCTATATTAAAAATATTGAGTTATATACCATGAGAAACTTTACCCTTGCCTTAGTCCTGTACCTTATTATTTCCTGCCAAGCAAATGCAGTATGTACAGTCTTTCCAAAAAACAACATTTGGAATACAGTGATTAGTGATGCACCAATACATAAAAATTCTCAAAAATGGTTGTCTTCAATAAAAAATAAATCAAATCTTCATCCTGACTTTGGTGCAGGTGAATACAAAGGAAGTCCAGTGGGAATTCCTATCAACTACAGCAATAAAGATACTAAAAAGCATAAGGTTTTATTCAGAAACCAACAAGAAAGTGATACTGGATTTTATCCAATCCCTAAGTTTGTCAATATAGAAGGAGGCGCTCATTCTAATGGAGATAGACATATGATTGTTTTAGACCAAGATGAATGCAAGCTTTATGAGCTATTCAGCACCCGTAGAAGGCTGGATGGTACTTGGACTGCCGGCTCAGGAGCTATTTTTAACTTAGCAAGTAATGCATTAAGAACTGATGGTTGGACCTCTGCGGATGCAGGAGGATTACCCATATTTCCTGGTCTTGTAAAATACAATGAAACAATGTCTGGTCATATCAAGCACGCTTTGCGCTTTACGCTAAAAAAAACTGCAAGAGAATATGTTTGGCCCGCTCGTCACTTTTCTTCAAGATATAAGAAAAAATATCAACTTCCCCCAATGGGCGCTAGATTCAGATTAAAATCAACAATAGATATATCATCATTCTCAAAACAAGCAAAAGTAATCGCTCAAGCTTTAAAAGAATATGGCATGATTTTAGCTGATAATGGGGGGGATCTGTTTTTAAGCGGGGAGCCTCATGCTGATTGGAGTAATTGGCAAATAAGTGATTTGAAGGATCTATCTATCGAAGATTTTGAGGTAATAGATACCTCTACAATGCAAATAACAAAAAACTCAGGCGAAGCAAATCCCAATAAATTAACATTTGAAGTCGCTACTGATGATATTAATAATGCCTCAGTGTTACCCATTAAACACTCTAAAAACAAAGCAGAATATACAACTCAATTCTATGTTACTTCAACTGGAGATGACTCAAATAACGGCTCCTTTGACACACCATGGAAAACATTACAGCATGCCTCAAACCTAGCCGAACCTGGGGATACTATTAATGTTGCAAAAGGGAAGTACTCTCCTTTTAAAATATCTAAAAAAGGAACAAAATCTAAACCTATTTCATTCATTGCAGATAACGCATACATAGATGCTTTTTCAGGGAGAAATAGAGATGGTATAGCAATAAGAAAAGCGAGTCATATTATTATTAAAGGTTTTATAGTTGAGTATGCAAAAAGGGCAGGAATAAGCGCTATAACCTGTGATCATATTACTATTGAATGGAATCAACTAATTAAAAATAAGGTGTGGGGGATATTCACAGGTTTTTGTGACAACTTAACAATTAGTAATAATGTAACGGCAAAATCAGAAACACAACATGGTATCTATGTATCAAACACTTCTACCAATATAACTGTATTTAATAATGAAAGTTTTGGAAATTACAAGTCAGGAATACAGCTCAATGGTGATAAAAACATGGGCAAAGAAGGTTTAATTACTTTCGCAAATGTTTACAACAATACAATATACAATAACGGTAAGCGGGGCGGGGCTGCCATCAATTTAGATGGTGTACAATATTCTCTTTTTTATAACAACATAATATATGACAATTACTCAACAGGTATAGCCGCTTATAGAATTGATGGTGGCGATGGCTCAAAGTATAATCGTTTTTACCACAATACAATTGTGATGCCTAAAAATGGCCGATGGTGTGCTCTATTTAAAAATGGTAGCTCACACAATAAATTTGTAAACAATGTTTGCGTTAATTCTCACCGTTTTAGAGGTGCTATAAACATTGATGAAAGTTCCAAGGAAAATTTTCACAGTAATTACAACGCATTAACCCCAACATTTACGTATAATGATGGTGATAGCATTGTGAATTATGAGCAATGGTCATCAGAAAACAACAATGATTTAAATAGTATTATAATAAATGATGTCAATGAATTATTCGATTTTAGAACAAATGACTTTAGCCCGAATGAAACTAGCCTCTTAATCGGCCGAGGTGTGCTTTTGAAGGATCTCGATGAAAATTTTTATAAAAATAAAAAAACATCTCCAAATATTGGCGCACAACGTCCGTAGGAGCATTGCCCCTTAATTACAGTTTTTGGTAAAGTTGATTATACATTTCAACGGTATTCATCATCGAAAAATTCTTTTCAACGTGAGTTCTGGCGTTTATCCCTAGTTCCAATGTATTTTCATTTCCCATCAAAATATTTTGTACAATTGCCGTTAAAGACGCTATATCGGCATAATCATATAGCCACCCAGTTTTATTTGGTATGACCAATCTTGGATTTCCACCCACTTTAGTTGCGATAACGGGGATTTCGTATGCCATAGCTTCAAGAATTGCGATAGATAAACCTTCCGTTTCAGAGTTAACAACTAGAATATCTATATTGTTAAAAATGTCTTTACGATCGACTAACATGCCATGGAAATGATATGACGACAATTCTAACCTATCTTTAGCTTGCTGCTCCAAAAACTGACGACTTTCACCATCACCTACAATTTGTACATTACATTTCTGCTGTAATTCCCTCGGCAAACATTCAACTGCCTCCATTAAATGCTGCTGGGCTTTTAGCGGCACTAATCGTCCTACACAACCGAACCTGATTTTTTTAGCATCACTAGACGTTAAATTTTGTTTACATATACTCTTAGTGTTTATGCCGTTTTCAACAACATTTGCTGACTTTCCTTGCCAATTAGCTTGATCAATAAATTTATTTAGTCCTGTTGAAGAAACAAAAACAATAATATCAACAAATGGTTTAGACAATAAATAGACAAGTTTCACCTTCCAATGGTAGATATCCATTTCACCGTGCCGGGTATATATTAAGCGCCTTTTCTTTGTAAAAAGCATGATAAGTAATAAAGTTCTTAAAACAGATAGAGCGTGGCAATGAAGTACATTAGCACCTGCGATTAAAGTAAGTAATTGACGGTTCTTATTCCACCATTTTTTATTAATAAACAAAACAGGTATGCCATTTTCAACCGCAATACCAACTAAGGGATCATTCTTAGAAGAAAAGCTCAAAATACCTACTGTCAACCCTTTTAATTTTTGTTCTATCGCAATATCAACGACAAATCGCTCTGCACCACCAATTTGTAGTGAACTAACTAAATGTAGAACATCAAACTTACTCATCTGTTATCTCTTGTATAATTATTATTCGTAATCTAATCATCAGAACATCTCGAGGATAATAACGCTAGTCAATTGTAAAATGCTATGATTTAATTAATATACTTAAATTATCATCTATTCTTATCTATGAAGTCTATCAAATTTAACGAAATAACATCTTCTATTATTTTTGATGATCTAAAATCAAGCTGGAATGACTTATTATTAAAACAATCACATCTAAGTTTTTTTCTAAGTTGGGAATGGTTGAATACATGGTGGCATACCTATGCAAATGACACTGATAAATTATTTATACTGCTATTCGAAGAAAACAATGAAGTTATCGGCATTGTCCCACTTTATATTCAAAACAATGAAGTAATAAGATTCATTGGAACAGGAGAGTCCGAAGCTGAAGAGGTATCAAGTGAATATCTAGATGTCATTTGTTCAATTGATAATACGAATAGCATTGTTAAATTACTCTCAACAGCGCTCACCGTAAAATTAAATACAGTCGTTAAATTAGAGTTTAATAATTATTTAATAAATTCAGCCATACATGAAACAATAATACAGTTAAAAAGCCAACATTGGCATCATATAACTCTTTCAGGCATTAGATATCAAGCCTCACTCAAAGAAGGGTTTACACATTATAAGCAAAGCTGTAGTAAATCTTTAATCAAAAAGCTGCTTCGACATAAAAATAAGTTCACCTCTTCCCTCAATGGTCTGCTTATCCCATATCATACCCAACATAAGTATGTTGAAGGATTAAACCTATTAGCTTCATTACACAGTAACCGGTGGCAAAAAAAGAACCTTGATGGTGCCTTCACCAGTAATACTTTTTTTGAATTCCATTATCAATTTTGTCAACTTGCTTTAAAGAATAACTGGCTGAATATATACACTTTAGAATCCAACGAAAACAATATCGCAGCAATTTATAATATTAATTTCCAAGAAACCTGTTATTTTTATCAAATGGGGATAGATACTGACTTCAAACCCAATCTATCGCCTGGCTATTTAATCCATTTATTACTCATTGAGCAAAGTATTAATAACAAACTACATTTTTATGATTTTATGAAAGGGACCGAACAAGCTTCATACAAATCAAATCTTTCAGATGTTCGAACAAAAATGTTCAATGCGGTATTATTAAAAAAAAATCAACCTAACTTCCTCAAGATGTTAATATTAAGAAAGAAAAAACTTAAAGGCCTTATAAAAAAATGGTACGACAGATTCCAAAACCGATAGAAAGTAGTTCAAACTTAGGCTATTTCTTTTTACTGTTATATTCGGTGGCCATTTTTATACGACCGCAAGAGTGGGATCCCGCCAACGTCGAATACTTTATAGAGTATCCAATTGCACGATATTTACTCATAGTATCGTTTATTGGTTATCTTTTTTCTCAAACACCAAAAATTTGGGGTTATCAAGGTTGGCTTCTTTTAGGGATCGTTCTTTTTATTCCGATATCTGGCTTAAGAAATGGTGTATTTAGTGACAGTATAGATGAAACTGTCGACTTTTTTCTTTACGGTCTTTTGCCTTTATTACTATATGCAGGCTTGGTCGATTCACAACGTAAACAATATTGGATGTTAATTCTCTTAGCTACAGCTTGCACTATTATGCTGCACCACGGTATTTCACAACATCTAGATCCGGACGGCTTTGGCTGGTCAGGAGTCAGATCTTTTAAAGGTGAAAGAATACGTTATTTAGGTATTTTCAGGGATCCTAATGATATGGCAATGTTTTTTTTAATCAATATACCTATTTTAATATTTCTCAAAAAATCGACAAATAATTGGATTTTAAGTAATATTTTTTTATTGCTTTGCTTTGGTATGTTATATGGTATTTATCTTGCTAACTCTCGAGGGGCACTCGTTGGTTTTATGGCTCTTGTATTCACATACTCATGCTTTAGATATGGTAAATTCAAGTCTTCAATTACTGCCTTAATCCTTCTCCCTGGCATCTATATAGCTATGTCTTTATTTCGAGCTATAGATATAGAAGAAGGTAGCGCACAAGGGCGAATAGACGCATGGTACGCAGGATTTCAAATGCTAATTTATCGACCATTTTTTGGTGTTGGCAAAGGGGAGTTTTTTGGTCACCATGGTTTAACTGCCCATAATTCTTTTGTTTTAATTATGGCTGAATTAGGTGTTGTAGGCTATGTATTATGGACCACGACAATTGCTTTTACTATGTACATGTTGTACAAAGTATTCAGTTTAGATAAAGAAAGGTATACAACAACCCCTACTATTATAGAAAATATACTTTTTGCAAAATGTCTTTTCTATTCTTTTATTGGTTATTTAACAACAGCATTTTTTCTTTCAAGGTGTTATATAATATTTCTATATATATTCATAGGGTTAGCCTGTGGTCTGTATTATAGAATGCTAAAAATAGCCCCTGAAATAGGGGACATATTAGATACAAAAATAATTGGTAAACTTATGTTGCTCTCCCTTTTAAGCATAGTCGTATTATTCTTTATTGTTAAAATCTTACTCTAGTGTTTGACTATTTAGAGACAAATAAAGACAAAGATTACGACATTATTGTTATTTATTTTCTTATGTTTTTATTAAATATAGAACCACAGTATTAACTGAGATTATCTCTTGTACCTTCAAGTGGATGATTCGAATCTTGAAATTTTCTCTTTAAATTATTTATTGGTTTTTCAAAGTAACTCCAAACCATCTGACTAACGATAATTGAAAATAGTATTTTTGCAATCAATGACAATAGTGGAAAGCTATTCAGATCAAAACCTACAAATGATAATGACTTAACCAAAAAAATCTCTGCTGGCCTTTGTAAAATGTAAAGCCCAAAACAAAGGCTACCAATATACATTAAAAATCGGTTCCTAAATAAAGCTGTTTTTCTAGAGTTTCGATTTTCTAAGGTCCAAAAAACTACCAGATAAAAGTAACCGGCTAAGAAAGAATAACCGAATACTCTGCAAAAAAAAGAATATCGGTCAAACCCCCCAAAACTAAAAATACAGGCAATGATAACGGTGAATAACACTAAGTATTGCGACAAATATCTACTTGCGACTACGTCCTTCCCTCGCACAAGTAATGCTAATAGTAGTCCTGCACTCAAATTATCAAATCTAGAGAGCGTTGCTAAATATTGAATTCGTTCATTGCTTGGAAACATTTCAAACATAACAAAGCGAAAAATAGGTGAGATACAGACGAACAAAAACAGGATTGTTCGTAATTGTTTTTGCGTTGTATGTTGGATCAACAGAGGAGCAAGTAAATAGAACTGTTCTTCTATGGCTAAAGACCATAGAGGAGCAAGAAAAAATGCAGGCTCTACACCAGTAATAGCCTCTCGTATATTGCCGGCAAAAATAAGATACCAGAGCGGATTACCAGACTCTTTTATGAATTCAGTATCCCAATAAGACAACCCATATATCACAGATTGGGTAAACGGAATAACAATAAATAAGGAAATCACAACTGCATAATAAAGAGGAAAAATTCTTAAAACTCTTCTAGCATAGAAATTTTTTAAATAATTATCCTTTCCTTTTGTATCAAGTAAAATACCGCCTATCAGAAATCCACTAATAACAAAAAATAAATCCACACCAATCCAGCCTAAATGAGCAAGCCCTTTTAAGCTTTCATAAATACCACCAGATTCCGGCCAAAAATGATGAATAGTGACCAGCAATATAGCAATTCCTCTTAGGCCTTCTAATTCGTCTATTTTACCTTTGTAATTAATCAAGTAGTCTTCTCTCATTTTATAAAGTTAAATTATGTAGTTTTTAATCTGAATATTTTGCCAAAAAACACTCGATAGTTCCCTTTTTTCTTCTCCGTATAATGACTTAACATTATTGAAATTACAGGTACCCCTATCCAACAGGTTACCATGCTACTAATGGGGTATTCTTCATAAGGAGCCACAGCAGAAACAAAGAATAGTAAGGGCATATGGTATAAATAAAGAGAAAATGTATGGGACGAAATATCATTTATCCGTCGAGTCCATTTCTCAGAAAAAATATCGAAATGCTGTCCAATATAAAAGCTAGAAAATATATGCAAAGAGACAAATACACCTAATAGATAGTCAGGACCAAATCGTTCTGCTGGGTCCAAAAGTAGACCATAGAAGGCATCACCAAGTATTGACATAAGAAAAGAGTTTATAATGTCTTGAAAAAAGGCTAAAGAACAAGCTCCCATACCTATAATAGATATTATATAGAGTGCTACAGCAGTAGACAGAGTCAAATTGTATTTTTTGACCATTTTATAACAAACAACTCCCATAAACCAAATAGGTAAATATAAAATTACACTTGGTCCCATAATGAGCAATATAATCAACAGCAGCACATTTCTCTTTATGCCTTGAGTGAAAACTAAAATACCAAAAAATACATAATATAGAACTTCATAACCTAAAGACCAATAAGGCAGATTAGAAAAAATGGGCACTCCTATCCAACTTTGATTTACAAAAAATACCGCGGCAAGTGTTGTGAGAAAGGGATCAATCAATTTCTGATCTAATCTAATAAAAGCTTCAGCATTAATCCAATGCCCCAGATAATATAAAAATAGTGTTAATAAAATGGCCGGGATCGCAACAGAGTATATTCTAGATAAACGGTTAACCACATAGGTACGCCCATCTTCTTTTTTCCCAAAAGTTACAAATGAAATAACAAAGCCAGATAAAACAAAGAAAACCACAACCGCTTCATGTCCCAAGCCAGCTATCTGCCATATACCTTTGGTAAATATCTTGACATGAGACAGAAATACTACGATTGCTGCTACAAATCTAATTAAGTTTAAATACACTGAAAACTGTTGATTCATGAGAGACCTTTTATCTATTTATTTAAAATCTAGCTATTTAACAGTTTTCACCATAGCCATTTTTTTTAAATAATTTATCAAATACGAATAAGATTTAAATCCAAACCGATGCAGTAGCATCGCTAACATTAGTTTTTTCTTATCAAAATAGGTTGTAATCAAACTATTGTTATTAATTGATAAATAATAAGAGAAATCTTCCTTTCTGCGCTGGCTATTATTAGTTTTTTTATTGTTCCATTGATATGAAAGCTCAGATGTTGACTTTATCGGGCACGGCACATGCTCAGGATAAGTTTGCCAAGGTGTTTGCCTTGCACTTTCTGGAAAGTATTCAAACCATTTAATATAAAGTTTATGATAAAGCAATTCTTGGCTAGGAATAGCATAAATTCTCGACAGAAATTCACTATCAAAGAAGGGTAAATGAAGTTCAACTTTGTGATCACAAATCGTCTCAAAATGAACTTCCAAATGACGTTTTTGATCATTATTCATTAAAAAACAATACATAGCTTTAGCGGGGTCGTCGGGGTTAGACTCCAGCTCAGCGGTCACAGAGTTCATCAACATATTTCCAGTGTTTTTTCGATATTTACCTTTTAAAAAACCAATTGGAAATGCAGATTTAGTTGATTTTAAAAAACTAATGGCTGCGGATTTTTTGTCATTATTTTTCAAAAAACTTTGCATTTCTTCATTAATATAAACATAGCCTAAGCCAACACTCCCTCCATCACCTGACCAAATAACATTTTTATCAATGGGTTCATTAAATTCTGCATCATTTTCACTAACCACATCAGACATAAGTTTCGACCAATTAGGGTAAGCCAAAGTTGCAAACAACTTTTCATTATGTTTAAGTTCGGCTTGCTCAGCAAATAACCTTGCAAACTCATTGTCTTGTGAACGTTGAGATGCAAAGTTGAACGTATAAATTTCTTTAGTATGTTTTTTAACAATTGATGCTATAACACGTGAGTCTAAGCCACCGCTTAAAAAAGCAATTGCATTGGTATTATTTGCTAACCGTAATTTAATTGCTGACTCAAAACTATCAAATAACGCTTTAATATCGCTTTCATCAAAGTCTTTTTTTAAATTAATCTGATTCCAATCCCAGTAACTTGATTTATTAACTGCTCCATGTGAAATTTCTATAATTTCAGCGCAGTTTAATCTTTTAATATACTTATAAACCGTTCTGTCTGACAAACAACCAAATTCTAAATGCTCAATCATGCCTTGGTAGTCTATCGATAAATCAAGATTTGGTAGTTGTTCAAATAGAGACTTCAAAGAGGAATATATGAAAATATTACCTTTTTGATAATAATACACTGGTCGTATACCTAATTTATCGGTATATAAAAGAGTGGTTACATTCTTTTTCTGCCACGACACACCTGAAAAAACACCTTTGGCCTGAGATAATATCTCTGGTAAATTTTCAGTTAATCCTGCGGATTTAATTTGTTCAATATCGTTAACTAAGGATTGCTCAATGCTATTTCGAATTAAGGGGTCTCCAGCAACGATAGAAGTTTGCTCTTCATCATCGATATAATTAGGCGCTTTAAGTACATCAATATCATAAGAGAGCATCAAGCCGTTATTGGTTTTTTTTTCAAACGTGGTTTGATTGGAGGAACATTTTTCAAAAATCAATTTAAATTTATCAAATGCTTCATTTGAAATTTCATGGCCATTTAAACCAATAATTCCTGCAAATACTGTCATTTATTTCCCTTAATCATTAAAGATGTAATTAGCTCGAGCTCCCATATGGCACATAATTTCATATGGGATAGTTGAAGACCAATTTGCAATATCATGTATTGAAATACTACTATTATTTTGATTACCAATTAATACCACGTCAGAGTTTGTTGTTACTCGGCCACAATTACCTACATCTAGCATCATGAAGTCCATACATAAATTGCCAACAATTTTTGCTTTTATTCCATTTACCAGTGCATGACCTATATTACTAGCCAATCTAGGGTAACCATCTGCGTAACCAACAGGGATAATAGCTATCGTTGTTGCTTGTCTGGCATGCCATGTACAAGAGTAACTTACTGTCTGCCCTACTGCTATATTCTTAATCTGTAATGGTTTGGTTTTCCATGTTAAAACTGATTTTAATTGTGTATTAATATCGCTTGAATAAGGCGAAATACCATATAAGGATATTCCAGACCTAACTAAAGAAAACTCTCTTGATTCATCATCCAATATTCCTGCGCTGTTTTCAGCATGAAGATAGACTGGCTTTATTCCTTCAGCCAATAGTTGTGCAATAGCTGCGCGAAATAAACTCAATTGTTTATCTGTGTATTTACTGTCTAATTGATCTGCGCAAGCAAAATGAGTAAAAAAACCTTCTAACTTTATATTTTCATTTGTTTTTAATACACTTATTACTTCCTGAATGTCTTTAGGAAGTATACCTGTTCGACACATTCCTGTATCTAATTCTAAGTGTATTTTAAAAGGACTATCGATAATTTTTGCAAGCGATATTAAATTTTCTAAACTAAAAACAACAGGCGTGATTTTATTTTCTCGCAACGAAAAAATGTCATCTAAGTAGTGATTTCCAAACAGTAATATTACGTGGCCTACAATACCATTAGCTCTTAACTCTAAGCCTTCAGTTAAGTTCGCAACGGCAAACCAATTAACATTAAGTTGTTGTAATTGCCATGCTACTTTTATTGCATGTTGCCCATATGAATTTGCTTTCACAACAGCGCAAATCTCAGCTCTGTTAGCTGAATTTTGAATGACGCGTACATTATGGGCTAGTGCAGTCAGATTAACTCTTACAGTAGAGCTATAATGAAAATTACTTGGAATGATTTCCCCCCCCCTAAAAACCTCATAAAAATCAACACTAGCTCTAGTCAATTTCAAACAACATTTTATTAATTTTTCTGGTAAATTGATAATTTAATACGACTGTTAATAAGGGTAAAGAATACTTAAACCTTTTCTTATTATTATGATATTGCTTTATGCATCGTTGGATTAAATTCAATACTATATATATATTCAACAATACTAACTCTTCTTTGGTTAGCTGACGTGAAAAATAGCCGAATAAGAAATCTTTTTGTAAGTTCTTAGATCTAGATTTAGAAAAAAGTGGATATTTAGGAAAAGAATTAATTGTATCTAATGTCACCCAAAAATACGCGATATCTTGATAGATGCACTCTTCATAATCTCTTTGAAGGTCAAAAACATAAAGAGATCTCTCATCAACATTCATGTTTTGTAAACCATAATCGCCATGCAATAAAGCCATGGGTAATTCTCTATCTTTAGTACGAATCAAAGTTGACGTTATTGACTCTTTAATCTTATTACTTTGCTTATTCAGTAGTCCTAAACCTTCCGCCTTCACTATTAAAGTAGATAGACGATTCCCTAACCCTGATTCTGAAACGTTTACTTTTGGATATGGATTATTACGATGAAACAGCTTTAGCCATGAACCAGCAGACTCAATAAAATACTTCACTTTATTGCGTGTTTTCAAATCTATAAAATAAGCGTTATTTTCCATAAACCATTTAGAAAAACGTGCTCCTTGGTTAAATTCCATTACTAATGCATTGTGTTCTGTGATGTAATCTAAGCAATTGATTAGTCCAATATTTTCTGGATTTCCTTCCCTTTTGGCTGCCATATTTTTCATATTGGTATATTCAATCATACCTTCGCAATAATTCGCATTTGCTGGCGCATACTTAACAATTACTTTTTTAGTAAGTTCCTTTGATCTTATTTCCAATAAGTGTATCGGGTACGTTGAAGCTTCTTGGAATGGTAGCCTTATAACCTCAACAGTCTTATTTTTGAAGGCTGAAAAATAATCGCCTGCTTTTTGCCGGATCACTTCAGCGGTTTGATTAATATCTGTCATGTTAGTGCCCTTAACTCCAACGTTGACATCACAATACAATCTAGTTTGACTAGATGTTAACGGCAATGTGCATTATAGGTTATTTTCCAAATCTATAAAGACTCAAGATCTTTGGAAAAACTATCAATTAAATTTATTAGATTCTTTGCTTGTTCCTGACGACTTAACTTTAAACAATCAACATATTTTGCCTCTAGCCCTAGACTTTTCAGAGCACCGTCATCAATATCTCCCTGATCGTCATAATTAGATAGCACAACATTTTCCATATAGCCTTTTAATAATTTATGAGTTTCCCCCTCTATTCCAACTATTGCCCAGATGACTCTATTTAACGCAAGGTATTCATAGAGTTTTGTTGGTATTTGTCGGTCAAATCTACTTCCTTGCAGCAATAATAATACATCAGCTTGCTTTGCAATAGTCAGCGCTTGAATAACAGGAACAGGTGGCTCAATACTAATTTTTAAAGACTTCGCCACTTCATTAATTTCCCTTATTGTTTCATCATCTGGTGCATCACCAATTAACCTAAAATGTATTTTTTTTTGTTTTTCAATCGCTAACTTTTCTAAAGCAATAACAGCTGGCTTAATATCTCTACCTTTAGAATAAAAAGAACCAATATGTACTACTTCAACAACGTCTTGATTAACACGGTTACTGTCAATTATCGCCGAAATCACATCGAGGTCATAACCGTTATTAACTTCTGTAATTTTTTCACCAATATCATAAAAGTTAGAAAGTGATTTTCTTGATTCTTGTGTACAAACAATAACTTGATCACTATTTCGAACGACTTTTTCAATTACTGATTGATGTTTTAACGTTTTTTTATCGACTTGTATTTGATCATATATCCAATAAGGAGGATCTCGAAAATCAGTGATTAACTTTGTTGATGATAATGTCGCAATTTTTTCAGCAACACAAACAGAAGCAAAATCAGGAAAAGAAGACAAAACTAAATTAATCTTCAGTTGTGTTACTAGGGACACCCCTTTTCTAACAGCAAACGGTACCCACGTATCATACTTTCCTAGTTTTGCTATTTTAAGATAAACAGGAAACCTTCTGTTGCTCAATACTCGACGAGAAAATAAGCTCAAACTATAGGCGCGGTAAATTCTATTTTTCTCATCGTATTCTTTGGTTGATTTTATCCCTTGTGCTGTACCAAAGGTTGTCAATATAAAAACATTATGACCCTGTTCTTCTAAATAACGTTGAAAAAAGCTCAACCGACCGATACCACTCGAATTAAATGGTTTATATTCCGATGTAATAAGAAGAATGTTTGACATTCAGCACTCCAATATTATGTTGGTTTTGAAAATAAAATGGATGGAGTAGATAATTTTTAATCATTTTAATTACCTTATTTACTTTTAAACATTAATACTATTTCTTTAAATTCAACTTTAGCAAAAAGTAGCACTTGTAATAAATAAATAACAACACCAGTAAAAATAACAGCACCGAGTGATATTACCGAGTAAGTATCAATTTGCACACTTACCCCTAATATCCCCAAAGACATCACTGAACTAAATAGCAGTTGTCGAGACCACTTTGCAAATATCTGGGCGCTTCTTAACGGTAAGTTTTTACATAAATAATGAGTTGAAATTAAGTACTTAATTGGTGATATTACAAATAAAGCTCCGGCGAGACCCATAACACCATATTGCGCACCGATTAACAGTAGCGTCGCATACATAATTAAATTTAGAAGGCTTAGCTTACTTACCAATTTTGCTTGCCCTAAAGAAACAAGCAAAGAAGCACTGATTTCATGAAATAAAGTAAAAGGTAATGCTAAAGAAACAATCTGTATCACTACAGTAGACTCATGCCATTTCTCTCCTAAAATAACCGATACAATACCCGGTGCAACGCTCGCGAAACCAAAAAAGACAGGAAAAAGTATCCAACTTGAAAGCTGGATACTTTTTAAATAATTACTAATAATTCTTTTTTCGTCTGTTTGTATCGCGCTAAAAGCGGCAAAAGATATTCTTCGGATTTCCGGTGAAATTTTACGTAATGGCATAGAAGAAACTACCATTCCTACTTTATATGCCCCTAACTTCTCCTCAGAAATAAATAACCCACCAATCATAATACCAATAATATCACTTATTTCAGATGTTATACCGGCAAAGGAGTTGTACATCCCAAAGGACATTTGCTCCTTTAACTTAGAAAACTCCCAACATAAAATGGGTTTATGAAATTTAGCTATATTAGTAAAAACGGCTGTAGCAATCGATAAGCTAATAACTCCCGCAACTAGCGACCAATAACCCATACCATTTAATGCAAACAACAAAACGATAAATGATGACAATACACCCGCTGCTAAGGATATTTTAGATAATGATTTAAAGTTTAATTCTTTTGATAGTTTTCCTGCGGGAACTATTGTGAATATATCTATAAGAAAAATAAAAGATAATACCCTTATCGGTTCAACGATACGATCTGAATCATAAATATAGGCAAGTAGCGGTGCCGTACTATAAGCTAATAAAAAGAAGACTGTACCTATGGCAATACACAAGGTAAATAGACTATCAATCTCTCTATCTGTTAGTTCTTGAAACTTAATAATAACTGTTTTTATTGACAGAAAATTAAAACCTTTCAGTATCGCGATACTTATCCCTGCAAGAGCGACTAATCCATAGTCATCCTGTTCAAGCTCTCTGATAACAATAAAGGTAACAGTCCACCTAAATAGCTGCAACAGAGTCTTTGAAATAGCAAACCACTTAACACCTTGTATAACTGAGTTTTTTAATCCATCACTCACTACTTTCCAATCCTCACTGTATAGGTTTTATTACTCAAGAAATTGATACTTGATAAAACAGCTATATTAATTGCTTTTGACGTTATATATGAAATCTCTTTATACATATTAAACTTACATATCAGAGATTTGATTTAAATGCCTATGAACTTGTTCTGCATTACTAGTCCATGAAAAATGTGCTGCTTGTTTTACAATTTTTTCTGTAGACCACTTTTTTGATAGTGCTTGCTCAAGCCCTATGACAAGTGCTTGCACATTTTTAGGTGTAACTAGAATACCAGTATCTTCTGAAACCACTTCAGGAATACCTCCAACGCATGTTGCAACCACAGGAGTACCACATGACATTGACTCTAATACAACATTTGGAACACCTTCTGCGTAGCTTGGTAATACCAGAATTTTTGCTTGTCGAATTAAGTTCGGAATTAGACTGTGTGGTACTGAACCTAGTAATTGAACACTATCTGCAAATTTTGTTTGTGCTAATAATTCACAGATTTCAATTTCCATATCGCCACTACCCGCTATCGTTAATGTTAATTTTGGCTGACTTTTTTTAAGTATAATAAAAGCTTTAACAAGTTCTCCAATTCCCTTAGTTTCCTTTAAATTCCCTATGTAGAGTAATTCGTTACTTTCTATTTTCATCTCAGGTGGGAAAAAAACGTCTTTATTAACCCCATTATAAATGACATGAATTTTATCTTCCTTAACACCTATTGATATTAATTGTTCTTTCAAGGCTTTACTTACCGAAAAAACACCTTGAGCATTATTACACGCCCAAACGATTTGTTTAGCTCTAGCCTTATCCTGTGCGAATTCATTAACATCACTGCCATGCACTTTAATAAAAAAAGGGACTTTCAGAAGTTTAGCAATAATGCAGACAGCTACTCCCTCTGGATACGCCCAACTCGCCAACAATATTTCTGGTTTTTTTCGACGGATCCAAAAATAAGAATTTAATAAAAGAGAGCACACCATAAATAAACTGTAACAGCGTCTCATCACTTTAGGAGTATAAAAATTCCAACAATATTTTACACTTACTTTATCGTCAGGCTGTCCTTTGTTATGTTTTTTTTGACCTAGTTTTAACCAATCTAACCAAGATACTGGGACAAGCACTGAAACATCAAGGTTTTTAGCCAAATGATCAAATTGTTGTTTGTTAAACGTTGCTCTATTAGGATCCCAATTAGAAGGATACAAGTTAGATATAATAAGTAATTTTTTCATATTCACGTTAACTCAGAAATCGTCACCCGGTGTTTACCTGCCTTTGTTAAAGCAATATTTTCTACTTGCTTAAAACGAATATCGAGTTCTTCTCCAGTGTACCTTTTAATCTCTGTTTCAATAGAAGCTAATTCATCACCATGAAAATCAACATTGATAATGTAAATCAAATCAATTGAATCTAAGGACTTCTGTATTACCTGAAATTTTTCAATACCTTTATAATCTTTTAATAAATGAGGAAAAAATGGCCCTCCTAATTCGACACCACTTTTCGTTTGTATAATGTCTAATTTTCTCCCGTTAATTTCTTTGATTAAAGGGAGTGGATTACCACAGCCACATTTATTACTCGTTAATGTTGCTTGGTCACCATTTACGTACCTAATTAATGGCATGCCATAATTAAATAAATCAGTAACTAAAACATCACCTTTTTGGTCAATCACAGGTTTTAATTCGTCATTTACGGTTTCAACAACTAATTGATCGATATTGGTGTGCAATGCCCCATACTCTGAGCATTCAGCAGCAATTAACATAAATTCTCTACACCCATAAGTGTTGTACACTTTGCAACCAAATGCTTTTTCCATTTCTTCACGTTGAAATTGATGTAAAGCTTCAGCGCCTGTTATTAATGTTTTTGGTGCTTTAATTGGAACTTTATTCTCGTTAATATACTTTGCTAATAAATATAACGGAGCAACATATCCCACAATAGCTTCAGGCTCATAATTATTAAGACTATCCACATAACTTTGCATATTCTCTTGGCTTAGAGCAAAAGAGTTCGCTATTTTTCTATGATGAAAACCATGGTATAGCCCCATTTTTATTTGGGATTTTAAATTTGGCTCCCCACAATCAATCCCCCATAAGAACCAGCTTTTCACACCAAGTCCCGCCCCCATCCAGCCATATCCTCGCCACATAATAGCCTGTCTTGTTTCATAACTTTTGATGTCTAATTCGAAATGAAAAGGTTGCCCGGTAGAGCCACCAGTAGACTTAACTATATTGTGACCTTTTTTAAATGACGGGATCAGATCTTCATAGTTATTTCTAACATCATCTTTTGTGAGAACAGGTAATCTTTCAAGTTCACTGACATGAGTGATAAGTTCAGGATCAAAACCAATTTTTTCCCATTGTGCACGATAGTAAGGTACGTTTTTATTGCAATATAGTAACAGCAATTTCAATTTCTGTAATTGGAACTCTTCGATATCTTTTGTTGTATCGGATAATCTATCATTAGCATCTTTTAAATAACGAATTGTATTTCTAGCTTGTAATTTTTCATAAGCAGGAAATAAAAAATTTCTAAATATAGCACCGTATATAGTCATAATATATTCTTCATCCATTAAAACATTCAAAGAATAAATGATGTAAATTGTTAAACATCATTTATTCTTTATTTTGATTTTTAGTTATCCATTTTACTATAATTGATAGAGCTGACAATCCCGTCCTTTAATCCGACATTAGACTGCCAGGCCAGTTGTTCTTTCGCATTTGAAATATCAAACTTTGGACTTGAAGAAACACATTTAAGCCGGTATGCCAAATTCATATCCCGTTTCAATAAGTGCTTTAATAAGAAATCAAGTGTACTAAATCCAAGCTGAAATACGACTAAAGGCATAGGTAGAAGTATTTTTCCATAATCACTGTTTTTATTAAGCAAGCGCTTATAGGCACGTTGAGTTGGATAATCTTCATCAACTAAATTAAATATACCTACAACTTCTTCTTGTTGCTTAAGAGCAGCCATACAAGCATCAACAACATTTTCAACATATACTAAAGGAAGCTTACGACCAGCCATTCCCATAGAAAGGATTAATCTTTTACCTAGTTTTATTCCCAAATCACCAAGTACAGGATCTAATCCTGGGCCATAAATCAAACCAGGTCTAAATACAGATAGCTTTAATTTGCTGTGTGCTTTAGAAAATTCTAATACCATCTCTTCAGCAATAAGTTTCGCATGAGAATAATGCCCTCTTTTTTCAGGCATCGACTCATAAGCAAATGACTCTTCTACATACTTTCCTGAACGATAATCCTTTGCAGAATAGACATTCAACGTACTCATATACAATAAATGCTCAACATCATATTTTTCACAGGCAGCCAATAAATTTTTAGTTCCTGAAACGGTCGTGTCTAAGTGATAAGTCCATGGACCATTCATTGCAGCGGCTAAATGGTAAACTTTTTTTACTCCTTTAACTGCATAATCTACCAATTGACTGTTATAAATATCACCCACTACAACATCAACCTCACTACCTTTTTCACCCCAGACATTATGTTTTTTGGGTGTGCTATGAGCGAAGACTCTGACACGAAGACCATCTTCCAATAACCTTTTTACCAGTCTTCGTCCTAAGAAACCTCCAGCTCCTGTAACGAGAACGTCAGCATCTTCCAATTCTAGTAAAGGCTCTTTCACATCATCTGTTCCAACAAAAATATCATCCATAGACATATTAACTAGATAACGTTGTGCATCGATAGACAGTTTATTCTTCATATTATTTGAGTACAAATCTATAAATAACGTATCCATACCTGCATACGGATCAAGTTTTCCTGTCACAAATTTAAATACACACGTCAAAGATCCCCACATCATTTGCCAACCAATACTCAAATTTCCAAAAATTCGCTCGATAGCATTGGGTAAGCCAAGTGGTTTACGTAAAACAATTAGGAAATTCCTAAGATCGAGAGTCAATGAGCCATTCTCACATTCGACAATAATCTCATTTTTTAAAGGCTTACTATTTAAATTTAAATAGGCATCAGCTAGGATCCCATCTGAACTTTCAAAATTAAACGTACATTGTTTAATCATTGACTCTTCAGCTACTATTTGACTACTCGTTTGAGTTAATTCGCCAGTAAATCCTTCCATTGCGCTAAAAACATGAGGCGCAAGATCAAACAAAGGGCCACCAGGCAACTGAGTCATCCATTTACTGGTAGGATCAAATTTTCTGTCTTCATAGAAATCGAAACTATAACGACCTTGGACATGCATTATTTTTCCGAAATTCTTATTTAATATTATTTGCTTTGCTTGCTCTAGCAACGGGTCGAATGCACGCATATGATTTACCGTAATTTTGCATTCATTTCTAATTGCTAGTTCATTTAATTCTTTAGCTTCTTCGACTTTAATAGTGAAAGGCTTTTCAACCAAACAATTCACCTTATGGGCTAACAGCTCTTTTGCAAGAAAGTAATGACTTCGAGGAGGAGTAACTACATGAGCATAGTCTGGTTTAAAGTTTTCAAGCATCACTTCGATTGACGTATATTTGTCTGTGACATCAAACTCTTCTGCAAATTTATCTAAACGTCCCTGATCAATATCAACAAGAGCAATTTGTATCTCAGGAAACAATTTTCTCAGTTTAATAATATGAATTCGAGCAAGATTCCCACAGCCAATGATTACAGTTTTCATTAACATTAATTTCCTTGTATATTAGTTATATTTTTTCGACTATCGAGCAAATTTTATCATATCTTGCTTCCCATGTTTCAGATGCAATAGAATTTATTCTATCTTTAGAGGTTGAAATCGACTGTCCATTTAAAGACTGTCCAACAAACTTAATGAATTCATCATCACTTTTAGCAACATTTACTACATGAGCATACTTATCTATTTCCGGACAAGAAACCGAGACTACTGGTTTTCCTGTAGCAAGGTACTCACGGAGTTTCAATGGATTAGAGTTAAACACTTGATCATTTAGCACATAAGGAATAATGGCAACATCAAAACCTCGTGCATAGTCAGGTAATAATTCATAAGTTTTTTGACCAACAAACTTAACATTTTTTGGAATATTATATAACTCTAAATTGACAGTAACCCTGCCAATCATAATGATTGTAACGTCTGAAAAGTGACGCGCAACTTTACTCACGAGTTCTATATCTATCCAATATTCTATAAGCCCAAAAAAACCAATAATAGGTGTTTTAATGTCTCTAATTTCATTAGGAATTGGTCCCTCTACACTTGCTTTAGAAAAATGTTCGACATCAACGCCATGAGGACTTAATTGAACGTTATCATATAATTTACTTTTCTTCTCAAACATAGGCATCGATGGAGTAAAAATAATATCTGCATTTTTACTCAACGTTTCATCTAAATGTAGAATGTGACTTATATCAACATCCGGCAAAGCAGAAAAGTCATCGACACAATAATACACAATGATATTAGGATTTAGCTCTTGAATCATACCTGCTAGTGTCGGTACTGTGCACCAAATAATGAGATTGTCAGACAATCCGCATTTTTTTGCGGCCCTTTTTATTGTAAAAAGCGTAAAAACTTTATTAAAAAAAGGAATTATTGGTAAATTTGGAAATGGTAAAATGAATAAAGATCGAATTCTTAATCCTGGTTCAGGGATTCTAATTGGACTAAATATTTTTTTTATTCTAGTAATTATTTTACCAAAATCAGACCCTGTCGCTCTTGGTTTTCTTAAACCACTAGCTTCAACATAAAGCAAGTTATGATTTTTCGCTAACCTCTTAGCAATATGATGGCTACTTGTCCTATTATCAGAACCGTATTCATTTCCAATATATATAATATCCCACTTCTTTTTCATTGATGACTTCCAAAAAATATGAATGTATAACTTAAAATTACTCTGTCAATGTTAACTTGTATAAGTTAATATTCCACTACTTTCTCAGTAATTTATTGAATATAATATAGGTTTTTCATGGAAGCACTATTCTGGTGTAGCTCATTTTTCATAATTTATAGTTACATTTTATATCCTATTTTTCTCTCAGCATTCGCCGCATTTTTTTCAAAAAAAACACCATTAGTACCCTTTGAAAACCAACAACCAAACGTTACAGTTATTATCGCTGCATACAATGAAGAGAGTTGTATAAAAGAAAGAGTTGAAAACCTTTTGTCTTTAGATTATCCCATAGATAAAATCACGTTTCTTATAGGTTCTGATGGTAGCACTGACAACACAAACAAAATTTTATCTGACTTCTCAATCCCTCAGTTAAAGACTTTTTTCTTCAAAAACAATCAAGGTAAAGCAACTGTACTAAACAACTTAATGGAATTTGTAAAAGATCCCATTGTTATATTTACAGATGCAAATACACACTTTGAAAGTGATGCTATTACCTGTTTAGTTGCACATTTTCAGAATAAAAATGTGGGTGCTGTTTGTGGAGAACTGAATTTATTTAATCCTGGTGAAAATGACAATAAAGACAGCACTTATTGGCGTTACGAACAATTTCTAAAAGAAAAAGAAGGTCAGTTAAATGCATTATTAGGGGCAAATGGTGCCATCTATGCAATTCGGAAAAAATTGTATACACCAATACCGGCTAATACTGTTGTAGATGATTTTCTGATTGTTATGAATGTTGCAAAAGCAAGGTATCAAATAGTGTATGACAAAAAAGCTCTTGCACATGAAGAAATAGCCCCCTCTATCGCAGAAGAGAGCAAAAGAAGAATCAGAATAGGTACAGGTAATTATCAAGCTTTCACCCGTCTTTATTGGGCATTAAACCCTTTAATAGGTTGGCGTTTTTTTAGTTATTTTTCTCATAAAGTGTTGCGTTGGTTTACTCCACATTTAATGGTTTTAGTCCTTATTAGTAACTTGGTTCTTATCGGTGATACGTTATACAACTCTGTATTATTAATACAAATCATTGCTTATCTTGTTGCTGTTTGGGGACAGGCGATGAGTACCAGAGGTCATGAAATCCCTTCTTCTGTAGCATTACTTACATTTTTTGTTTCTATGAACTTCGCTTTATTACAAGGCTTTTACCGCTTTGCTTTTAAAAATGTTAAAGGAACCTGGCAAAGGACTTCTCGCTAATGATATCTATAACTATTTCGATCATTTTTATATTATGTATAATCACACTGACTGCTATTATTCGCAAAAAAGAGATGCATTTGTGGCTTGGGCATTATTTAAACAGAAAATTTACACATAAGTCTCAAACTAACAAAACAAAGCATATTATGTTTTGTTTTGTTGATCATTTCGAACCTATGTGGGGGAAAAACATTCCTTATGAACAGGAATGCGCTCGCGTGGAACGTTGGCATATCGATTACCCAAAGGTTGCATCAAAGTTTAAAGATGCTGATGGTTGTTACCCTAAGCACACATTCTTTTACCCTGAAGAAGAATACCGTCAGGAGCATCTTGATAAGATTACAGATCTATGCCATAGAGGTTTTGGCGAGATAGAGATACATTTGCATCATGATAATGATACTAGCGATAATTTACGTTCAACCCTTGAGCGTTTCACAGAAACTTTACATACCAATCATGGTGCATTTATAAGAAATGATAAAACAGGAAAGTTACAGTATAACTTTATCCACGGCAATTGGTGTCTAGATAACAGTCGACCAGATGGTAAGTGGTGTGGCGTTAATGATGAATTAATTGTTTTAAAGGAGACCGGTTGTTATGCCGACTTAACCTTTCCATCAGCGCCAAGTGATACCCAACCATCATTCGCTAACGAAATTTATTACGCCAAAGATGACCCTGATAAACCGAAGTCACACGACAAAGGAAAAAAAGTCGTTGTCGGCGGTAGTAATTGGGGCGACATGATGCTGATTACGGGCCCGCTTGGCTTAAATTGGAAACATCGTAAAAAAGGAGTTTTCCCACAAATTGAAAATAGTGATATACGTGCTGCAATGCCGCCAACTAAAGATCGAGTAGATTTATGGGTAGATAGTGCAATTTCAGTAGAGGGTAAACCTGACTGGCTCTTTATTAAAATACATACCCATGGGACTCAAGAACAAGACATGGATACTCTACTTGGAAAACCTTTTGAAGAAATGAATGAATACTTATTGGAAAAATATAACGATGGCGAAAACCATGTAATGCATTTTGTTTCAGCCAGAGAGATGTACAACATTATAAAAGCAGCAGAAGCGGGCTTAAAAGAAAACCCGAATACTTATCGAGATTTCGTGATACCTGCATCAAATTATAAAAACACATCTGAATTTAGCACTTAGGGATTATATGAAGAATTACTTAAACCTAATTACTTCTAGTCCATTACTTTGGAAATTTAGACCACATGGACTCTTCTGCTTCAATTATCATCGAATTGGTGATCCTGCAAAAAGTAAATTTGATCCTAATGTTTTTAGTTGTGATGAATATGTATTCGAGCAGCATTTAAAATTTTATAAATCTAACTTTGATGTTGTAACTATTGAAGAGCTTAATGCTCTTAGCCAAAACCAAAAGAAACTTAGCAATAGATATGCTCTCATTACCTTCGATGATGGCTATATTGATAACTACCAGCTAGCTTACCCACTATTAAAGGAACATCTGGTACCAGCTACTTTTTTTATAGCAACTGACTTTATTGAAAAAGATATTATTCCATGGTGGGATGAGATTGCTTTCCTCATCCAAAACTGTAATCAAGACATTTTACAACTCAACAATTGGAAGTCCCCAATATTGTTAACCGCTAAATCTAAAAGTGAGTATATCAAAAAAGTATTACAGCTTATCAAATTAGACTCATCTAAGACCATGAATGAAAAAATAATAAGTTTAAAAATAGCATTAAACCTTGATGCTGATTATTTAATGCCTCACAAAGATTTATTTATGACCTGGGAGATGCTTAAAGAGATGCAAGATAATGGAATGAGCATAGGTTCGCAATCATGCTCACACAGTATTATGTCCCACTTGTCTATCGAAGAACAAAAATATGAAGCAGCACATTCTAAAAAGCTTTTATCTGAAAAAATGGGAAAAGAGATTACTAGTTTTGCTTATCCGGTAGGAGGGCTATCTTCGTTTACAAAGGCAACGGAGAAAATCTTGGAGGAATCGCATTATACTTTAGGTTTTTCATTTATCGCTGGCATTAATAGAGAAATAAATAATCATAATTTTCATTTGAAGCGCTTTTCTGTTGCCGGTAACTGTTCTGTTGGTCAATTAAAAAAACAAGTTAATAAAGCCACTTTAAAGTGGCTGTAATGACTATTACTGTATTTGTTATCTTCCTTTGCCAAACAGTACAATTTCTACTGTTCTAATTAAGATAAGTAAATCCAACATGAAACTACGGTGTTTAACGTAATACAAATCGTATTTCAGCTTTTCTAACGAGTCTTCTTCTGTTGATCCATATGGGTACTTTAACTGTGCCCAACCGGTTAAACCTGGTTTCACATTGTGACGTTCATTGTAATAAGGTAAGTTTTTAATAAGCTGCTGAACAAATTCAGGGCGTTCAGGGCGTGGGCCAACAAACCCCATATCACCACGCAGTACATTTAAAATTTGTGGCAATTCATCAACACGATATTTACGAATAAATTTGCCAATGCTGGTTGTTCTATCGTCATTTTCAGAGGCCATTTGAGCGCCATTTTTTTCAGCATCAACGCGCATGCTTCTGAATTTATAAATATTAAAAGCTTGTCCGTCTAAACCAACTCGCTCTTGTAAATAGAATATCGGTGCACTCATGCCCTCGTCTAATTTGATGAGGATTGCTGTAATTAACATTACTGGCCAAGTTACTAGAACCAATAACATTGCAATACCCGCATTAAACGCCCAGTCTAAGGTATTTCGTAAATGATTAGCGGAAGCAAAACCATTAGAATATATCACCCAGCTCGGGTAGATAAGATTAACAGCAATCTGTCCGGTTTCGCGTTCAATAAAGTCGAGAATTTCAGTAATTTCAACTCCGCGGATTTTACAAGCAAAAAGCTCATCTACCGGTAAATTATCACGACGTTCATCGCTTGCTACTACTATTTCATCAATGCCATGTTCGAGTGCATAATTAACCAGAGAGCCATCAAGTTCAATGCGGTTTTCATTGACTATGCCATTTTCAGTATCGCCAGGCATGATTACAAAACCATGCATATAAAAACCTTGTCGGTCTACGTCTCGACGCATTCTTTTTTCAATAATAGATGCTCTATCTCCAGCACCTAACACTAAAACCACTCGTTTGTTAAAACCAAAAAAATCAACTTGTAGGGTAACGTAACGAAAGGCACTCGCGACAATTAAACTGACCAAAGCAGAAAGTGCCAATAGCTCGATTTCTAAAGCATGCTGACCATATAAAGGATTTAAAAGTGTAACAATAAAAAAACCAATGGCCACAGAGACTAACAAACGTCTAACAATGCCGCGGTAGTTTTCACGCAATTTTGAGTTATATAAACCTAAAGCTAAAGAAGATAACTGTACAACTAAAGCAAATACAATTGCACATATCGCTAATCGATCGTTGGGAATATCGTGATGTTCGACAAATGAAAATAGGCTATTAAGATAAACCGTAAGCAACAATGCTCCGGCAAAAAAGGCAAGTTCGATAATAACTAAAGATTTACTACCCGACGATAGATCTCGAAACTTTGGGCTAGACATAGATATTAAATATTCCCTGTATTACGGTTAATAAATCACAACATTAAACACGCTGTTATTTTCAGTTGTATTGACCTTTTATACCCCCTAGGTGGAAGCGGATAAAATAATAACAAAAATTACAAATGTT
>Ga0209396_1001400_pt1 | contig 26928 bp, 22 predicted proteins | sample GOMGulsemesocosm_6_FD_184638 | JGI IMG/M metagenome (GOLD analysis project Ga0209396, IMG submission 184638) | Methane-oxidizing microbial communities from mesocosms in the Gulf of Mexico - GOM8C Gulf of Mexico (SPAdes) (version 2) | ecosystem: Environmental > Aquatic > Marine > Cold seeps... | reverse complement strand
TTAGTCTCTGCAGCAGTGAGCACTATGGAGGCAAGTCAGCAAAGCTGTAACCGATCTGTTGAATCTTCCAGAGCTATTTCTGAAAGTTTAGGGGCTGTAACTACATCAGTCACTTCAATAAATGATATGAGTACCCAAATCGCTACCGCAGCTATGGAGCAATCGAGTGTTACAGAAGAAATAAATCGCAATGTATTTGCCATTCAAGAAATTGTTAACGAATTAACAACGTCTAGTCAAAGCACCTCTGAAGTCAGTCAACAGTTAGCAGCCGAAGGTGAAAGCCTTGGTGAGCTTGTCGGCCAATTTAAAGTCTAAAATAAAGACTCTTTAGCACTTTAATAAAGGTTTGTAGTTCACTACAAACCTTTTTCTTTATTTTAAATTTAAGTAATCTTGCCATATATTTAACCTGTCATATGAGCTATGTTATGCCGATAAAACGCTAAGGTAGTGCTTACCTACTTTCTAATTTAGTAGTTTGCTTTTTAAGTCCTCCCTCTGCACTTCTTAAAGATAGTTTTCTATATACCCCTAATAAATGGATTTTCTCGAACATGAAAGACCTTACCCAAGGATCAATCCCTAAACACCTGATATCGATGGCATTACCTATGATGATAGGCATGCTTATTCAAACGCTGTATTTTATTGTTGATCTCTATTTTGTTGGTAAGTTAGGCTCCGCTGCACTGGCAGGCCTGAGCTTAGCGGGTAATGCGATGTTTTTAATCTTCGCGCTCACGCAAATTCTCAATGTAAGTACCGCTGCGCTTATCTCTCATGCCGTAGGCGAAAAAGATCAAGCCGATGCTAACCTCACCTTCAATCAATCGATGATGTTATCTACTGTACTTGGCGTTATTGTCTGTATCACGGGTTATATCGGTGCAGAATTTTACCTTAAGTTAATATCGCAAGACGCTGAAACGGTAATGATGGGCTTAGCTTACCTTCACTGGTTCATTCCCTGCATGGCATTGCAATTTATTATGGTTTCTATTAGCTCAGCGCTACGTGGAACCGGTATTGTCAAACCGACTATGGTAATACAGACACTTTCTATTTTACTCAATATTATTCTGTCACCCATTTTGATTGCCGGTTGGGCCTCAGGTTATGCAATGGGTATTGCCGGTGCGGGTTTTGCAAGTTCTATCTCTGTTGTTTTTGCAGTTGCGCTTTTATGTTATTACTTCATCACAACAAAGAGGTACGTAAGCATTGATTTCTCTCTGTGGCATATTGATTTGCCGCGCATTAAAAAATTACTCGCTATTGGCTTACCCGCTGGCGGGGAATTCTTTTTGATGTTTGTATATATGGCTGCTATTTACTGGTTAATTCAGCCTTTTGGCGCTGATGCACAAGCAGCATTTGGCCTTGGTTCACGAGTGATGCAGGCATTATTTTTACCCGCTATGGCCATCGCTTTTGCGGCTCCGGCAATTGCAGGGCAAAATTTTGGCGCACATAATTACCACAGAGTACGGGAAACCTTTACCTGGTCTGCTATTATGACTTGCTCGTTAATGGCTGTAATAACATTAGTGTGTTTAACCAACGCGGAATTAATGCTGTCTGGGTTTTCTGATAATAAAGAAGTGATATTAATCAGTGTGGCCTTTTTACAATTGATTTGTTGGAATTTTATCCCTTCAGGTTTAGTTTTTACTTGCTCTGGCATGTTTCAATCTCTAGGCAATACCATGCCCGCTTTACTCAGTACAGCGACACGTTTAGTCACCTTTATTATTCCTGCATTCTGGTTATCAAAACAAAGTGATTTTCAAATAGAGCAACTTTGGCATATTTCTGTCGCAACAGTTTGTATTCAATGTTTGGTCAGTTTTACCTTTCTCAGGCGTGAGTTTGCCAAACGATTACCTCATAATAACTTAGCTAAAGAGCGTGATACTGATCTTGAGCAAAGTAATCTCAACGACAATTTATAAACCAAAAACGATTCTTTAATACTCAAAGTAAGCATAATACATACATTATGGTTACTAATAAAACTGAAGCCCGTGCACACTTATTCCTTCAGAGTTATCTTGCCCTACTCCATTAAGAAACCATTGAAATAAATAAAGCTCTTTACAAAATAGTACAGTCGAACTATTATAAAAACACGGTTGTACTATTTTGTACGTAAATATATGGATGTGGATAATGAAATTTAGTTACTTTAATAATGGGGGCTCTCGCTTTGGTTTGACCTCAATTGCACGAGGTTTTACTGCGACATTAAGCACTTTCACGCCTAAATTAAGCGCTTTTCTAGGCGAGAATGTCTTGATGAAACCCTATAGCCGACGTAGTTATAACTTTGAGCACATTAAACCAGCAAAAGAACTAAATTTGCTTACTTCTATAGGCACTGCTCACGTTAACTTATTTGGTTCAGGCAACCGGGTTGTAATCGTCAGCCATGGTTGGGGTGATAATAGCGAAAGTTTTCAAGAAATGATCCTTTCACTAACAGCGCAAGGTTATCTAGTCGCCGCCATTGATCATATTGGTCATGGTAGATCATCTGGAAATAATTCACATTTACTGAGCTTTATCGAAACCCTTGAATTGCTGCTTGAGCAGTTTAATGAAGAGCGTATCGAGGTTGTCGCTATTATAGGTCATTCTATGGGCGCTATTGCTACGCTAAACCTGCCAAGTTACTTACTGGAAAACAAAAAGATAATTTTAATTTCCTCTCCGATTAACTTTTTTGAATTAATGTTTGAAAAGGTCGAGCAAGCAGGTATTTCAAGAAAACTACTGACTCGCGTATTAGAAAGCATTAGCCATAAACATGGCAAAAAATGGCAGCATTTAACCACTGAAAATAACCGGGATAAGTTAGCCCTAAATTTAACTTTCATTCATGACCGACAAGATAAATATGCTCCATTCGCCGATGTGACACAATATTTACAACAAGAAAAAAACACCCTAATTGAAACACAAGGACTTGGTCACAGAAGGATTTTAAGCGATACTAACGTTATTAATAATATTGCACTGGTTCTCAATGAATAAAGGCGAACGTACCCGTTTAGAGATACTCAAACAAAGTATCATACATAGTAGTAAGTATGGCCTAGCCGATATAACTATCGGTACGGTTTCTAAGTTATGTAACTTATCAAGAACGGGTGTCATTTCACACTTTGAAAATAAAGAAGATATGCAAATAGCCATACTAGAATATGGTGAAGAATTATTTAAAGCACGAGTGATCAAAACAGCATGGCGAGAAGATCCATTAGATCACGTGACTGCTTTACTCGAAAACTGGGCCGATTGGACCAGTGAAATGTTTAAAGAACACCAAGTAAGCTGCCCTTTTATCAAGGCAGTGGTCGAGTTTCAAAACAGACCGGCATCAAAAGTTAGAACTTTTACTATCGATCAACAAAATCGATTGATCAGCTATCTCACCCACAGAATTGTGCGTTGTATTGAACAACATAAGTTAACAACTGAAGTTGAAAGCATTGCCATTGCTTATGAGCTGTATAGTTTATATTTAGGCCATGCGATTACGCAACACACGGTACCAATTAATGCCTCTGATATGTTATTTAAAAAGAGTGTCGCAAGGTTATTAAAGCAATATCAAATACCAAGCGATTCCTAAACTTGACCTTTCAATCTATATCGATCATTTCTTATGTGATGCCTATACTCAAAAGACAAACCGCTATGGCTAACACAATGCTTAAATGGGTCTTATTTTTTTTTTCTTTCTCACTCTTTAGCTGCTTCGGTTGTCAACTTGATGTGCGCTTTGAACAATTTTCACCCGCATCGCAAAAGAATAAACAGGGTAGCTGGTCTGGAGTGGATCTGGAACTCACCAAAGCATTATTAAATGAAGCTCAGTGCAGCTTCACCGTTTTAGAGATTTCTTGGGCCAGAGCATTAATCATGCTTAATCGTGGCGACATTGATTTGGTACTTAATGTGTCAAAAACAACCGAGAGAGAAAGAAATTATTATTTTATCGGTCCTGTTCATAACGAAACTATCGTCTTTGTAACCTATGAGCATAAAACAACTCCTCTAAAAAACATAGCAGACATATTGAAATTAGGTAGACCTATTGCAATACAAAGAAATGCCTATTATGGCAAAGAGGTAGAGAAGTTGCTTCAACAAGCTGACTATAAAGAATCTTTTGTCCATGTCGCCAATAATGAAACTAAATTAAAATTACTGAAACGCGGACGTATAAGTGGTTTTTTAGAGGCTAAACGAAATATTATTCACAGCATTGAAAATGATAGTAATTATAAAGGCGTTTGGTTTCCTGACTTAGTTATTCATAAGAATCCCATTTACTTTGCCTTAAGTAAAAAGTCTATAAATGAGGCATTACTATTAAATATTTCGGATAGTTTTGACCGACTAACTTCTCAAGGTAAGATCAAAGAAATTATTTTGAAACATGAACAAAGTCATTTTCCTGCAACTTTGACTCAAGAAAAGTAACTTAATGTGTAGTTTTACAGAGTTCAATTGTTATCTGTTTGTGACCCAAGTTAAAGAATCACTGTCTGTTTATGATCTCCCCCTAATCTGGTATTTAAACTCTCATGGATAGCTTGCCATAAGATATTGGGGTTATAAGGTTTTGCGACAAAGCCATCCATGCCTGCATCAAAACATTTTTTTCGCATTACCTCCAGGTCACTTGCTGTAATAGCGACAATAATTGTATGGCGTTGAGTTTCCTTTTCAAACTCTCGAATTTTGAGGGTAGCCGAAATACCATCCATTATTGGCATATGACAATCCATTAAAATGATATCGAAATGCTCTTTTTCCCATAGATCAATAGCTTGTTTTCCATCATTCGCGGTTGATATGGAAGCGGCGATACCTGCCACCATGTTGGTGCAAACTTTACGGTTTATTGCTGAGTCATCAACAACTAATATAGCTAGTTGCTGTTTTATCAGTAAGGACTCTATTTCAGTTACCTTAATTTCAGTGCCTTTGTTTAACATTACTTTTAAAATTGTTTGATGTATTTTTTCTGGCGAAGCAGGAACTTCCAATAAAGCTTCGATTCCCAAGTCGTGACATTTATTATAATCAGTTTCATTAGCATATGCTGAGGTCATAATAACTTTACATCTTTGGCTAAGCGACTGTTGTTTAATAAGTTTATATAAGCCATAACCACTAAGTTTAGGCATACTTTTATCTATTAATATAAGGTCAAAGCTTTCATTTTTTTTATCAAATTCCTTTAACGTCTCAATGGCCAACAAAGGATCATTTAATATGGCTACCTTCATCTGCCATGAAGTTAGTAGCTCTGATAATAATCGCGTATTAAAAGATTGATCATCAATGACCAAAGCACGTTTTCCATAAAGGCAATCCATTTGTTCTAAAGAAACGTCCTGGGTTGGCTCAGCTTTAGCAAATTTCAAAGAGAAGTAAAAGCAGCTACCAAGCATACTTTGACTTATAACCTGTAAATTCCCGCCCATAAATTCGACTAAACGATTAGAGATTGCTAAGCCTAATCCGGTACCGCCATATACTCTTGTCGTTGAATTATCTGCTTGGCTAAATTTTTCAAAGATTGTTTCAAGCTTATCTGTTTCAATACCCAAGCCGGTATCACTTACCGAAAAATCAATGTGATAATACTGTTTTGTTGATTTAGCTATGGAAGCTTTGACTGTTATACTCCCTACTTGAGTAAACTTTATCGCATTATTAATAAGATTAGTTAAGACTTGTTTTAACTTAGTAGAGTCTCCCATAAGGTAATGTTCGAGTTGCGCTTCAACCTCTAGGGTTAGCTCTAATCCCTTTTCTTGAGCCTCAGGATTAAATAATGCCACGGTATCATTTAAAAACTCCGTCAAATCAAAATTATGTTCATCTTTTTCTAGCCTATCGGCTTCAATCTTTGAAAAGTCTAAAATACTATTAAGTAAATCCAACATATGATTGGCGCTTTGTTGAATTGTTTTAGCAAATTCATATTGTTTCTTATCAAGCGGAGTGCGTAACAATAACATCGTCATGCCATAAACCCCATTCATCGGCGTTTTAACTTCATGACTGATATTTGCCAGAAACTCACTTTTAAGACGGTTAGCTTGCTCTGCCTTTTCTTTCTCTATCGCTAATTTATTAAAAGATTTAGCTACCACATGACGCATTTCATTGTATGAGCCAACTAAATAATTTAACTCATCATCTACTTTATCGGTTTTTCCCTCTAATTTTATATTTTGATGCTCTTTATCAGAGCTGAAGTTTTTGGCCATTTCCGATGCTAAAAAGGTTAAATGACGACCGACAGTTAGGTATACAATAAATAAAATAACAAAAGAGATAATGAATGTTTTGGCGCCTTGTGTGATTAAGGTCAGTAGAATTTTATCGGCTAATTTACGATATACAGGATATAAATCGCTAACGACATAAAGCTCACCTAATACGGTTTCCTGCCCTTCATATAGATAATTTATTGGCCACTGCCCCAACCGAGAGTACTCTGTATCATTTCGACCTTGCTCAATGACAATTTCACCCTCTCGTATTAGTTTCACTAACGCTATATCTGGTAAATTTTTAATTCCCTTTATTTGCACATTTATTTGTTCATCATCTTCAACCCAAAGTGCGTTGGTAATGGCTGGTAAATAGCTTTTTTCAATCTGAATTAATCGTGCATCAAGCGCTGACATCTCATTGTTATAATCAACAAATAAATGTAGTGAAGTAATAATAAGGGTCAACACAGAGCTGGATAACATAATCCATATAAGTAGCTGTTTCGCGATTGATTTTTTAAACTTCATTCTAGCATGTTGTCCTTTACATAATAGAAGCAGAAAAACACTTGGAAAAGTATCTAAGTAACTACTATTAGGCTAGTTAACAACGAGTTTTTTTGCAAATTTAACGATCTCAAACTAGATTTAGATTAATTTGAAAAATTACTTGCAAGGTAGTGAAATGCACATAGTCAAAATTGCTTCATTTTTACTGTTATTTATTGCAACTAACAGCAAAGCCATCACTCAAATAAATTACATGGTAATTCAAGATCAAGCTCAGCCATTTCAAAATCACGAAAATAAAAAAAAGCATACCGGAATCATTACCGATATTGTCAAAGAAATATTCTCGGCCCCTGAGTACGAATTGATAATACATACATTACCCTTCAACAGAATGATCAGCACGCTTGAGAAAGGTAATATTGAAAACTGGATTACTTTTGGTTCGCCAAACTGGCCAGGTTTGCAATCAGCTAACTTATCAAAATTACCGGTATTTAATGTTCAACACTCACTGTTAACGTCCAGCCAACAAGATTTGGATATCAATTCAGCTACAGATTTATTTGGCAAGACAGTCATCTTATTACATGGTTTTGATTACCCTGGTTTAGAGGGCTATATCGAAGACAAGCACATTAAGGCGATCAGGGTAAAGAGTTACAAATCAGCGTTTAAAGTGGTCAATAGATTGAAAGATAAAGCAGGTTTTGTCGAAATGGATGTGCGTATTAAATATAACCTCAAGAAAGAAGACTTGCCTGTTAAAGATTATAACTTACATAATTTTTCTAAAGTAATAGATAATTATGACTTACATTTAGCCATGTCACCCCAATTTAATAAAGCACTACAGCAGCACCTTGAAAGTGAGTTGCATAAATTAAGACAATCAGGAAGCTTGGCAGATATCATTAAGGCTTATTAAAGTGGTAATAATAGGTCTAGGATTTAAGTGCACATATTGTTATTCGTAGGTAATAAACCATTAGTGAATATACAATTTTAATGAATACAAATAAAAAAAGAGTGAAGCAAGTTCACTCTTTTCTGTTTTCACATATTGGATAATAACTAATTTTTCTATGAAATTAAGTTACTATTCAAGTTCAGTTATTTTCATTTAGTTTAATAATACTTAAGCTACGTGCTTCGACGCTTCTTGAGTAGATAAGTATTCGTCTAATGAACCTTGGAAGTTAACTAACTTTTTATCTTTAATATCGATAATACGTGTTGCTAAGCTTGAAACAAACTCACGGTCATGACTGACAAAAATAAGTGTTCCTTCAAAGTCTTTTAAAGCATTATTTAGCGCATCAATTGCTTCAATATCCATATGGTTAGTTGGTTCATCCATAATCAAAACATTAACATCAGCCATCATCAAGCGACCAAATAACAAGCGATTTTTTTCACCACCTGAACAATTTCGTGCTTTTTTATTTGCATCGTCGTCAGTAAATAGCATACGCCCTAACATACCACGAACACTTAAATCGTTATGACAAGGTCTACGCCATTGTGACATCCAATCCATTAGTGTTAGGTCATTATCAAAAAATGAGCCGCTATCTTGTGGACAATAACCTACAGATGCATTTTCTGACCACTTAACCACGCCTTCAACCTGTTCTAACTCACTCATTAGACAGCGCAACAGAGTGGTTTTACCAACACCGTTTTCGCCGATAATTGCTAACTTAGCGCCGGCTTCTAACAACAAGTCACCATTTTCAAATAATACTTCGCCATCAAAACCATGACCTAGGTTTTCAAGCTCTAATGCTTGGCGGTGCATTTTTTTGCCCGGAGCAAAAGCAATTTTAGGGGTAATACGACTTGAAGATTTAACATCATCAAGTTTAATTTTATCCATTTTCTTAGCACGAGAACTTGCTTGTTTCGCTTTTGAAGCATTAGCACCAAAACGGTTCACAAAGTCTTGTAGTTCAGCAATCTCAGCAACTTTCTTATCATTACCAGCTAATAACTGTTCACGTAGTAAAGCTGATTGCGCTAGGAAAAATTCATAGTTACCTGGGTAAATACGTAATTCACCGTAATCAATATCTGCCATATGGGTACAAACAGAATTAAGGAAATGTCTATCATGGGAAATAATAATCATGGTGCATTTGCGCTTGTTCAATTCACCTTCTAACCAACTAATCGTATGAATATCCAAGTTGTTGGTAGGCTCATCAAGTAATAAAATGTCTGGGTTAGCAAACAAGGCTTGTGCAAGTAAAACTCGCAGTTTCCAACCTGGCGCAACTTGTTGCATTGAACCGTAATGAAAAGACTCTTCAATACCTGCTTCTAATAATATTTCGCCCGCGCGACTTTCTGCGGTGTAGCCGTCCATTTCTGCAAATTCACTTTCTAAGTCACCCACACGCATACCATCAGCTTCACTCATTTCAGCTTGTGCGTAGATAGCATCGCGTTCTTGCTTTACTTTCCACAAAGGCATATCGCCCATGATCACAGTATCAATTACATTATGTTCTTCGAAAGCAAATTGATCTTGCCCCAAAGTACTAACTTTGTTTCCTGTACTTACTGATACATTGCCAGAGCTTGGCACTAAGTCGCCACTAAGTATCTTCATAAATGTAGACTTGCCACAGCCATTTGCGCCAATCAAACCGTAGCGGTGACCGTTGCCAAATTTAGCCGAAATGTTTTCAAATAACGGCTCTGCGCCAAATTGCATTGTGATATTAGATGTAGTGATCAAAGAGATATTCCTAAGTTTTACAAAAAGCTTTTGCATACTGACGTGTTAAGTATTACGGGTTCACAATACAAGAGTATGCGACGTAATAACTCACAGGCAGAGTCAAAATATTAAGGTCGCGCATTATACAGCAAGTACGCGCCGAACTAAATCTAATATTGATGATTAGGTGATGTTTTTTTAATCTATGGTATTTCCCTTTATAACTCGATTACCAAAAGATACAGTTTTTTTCTACTTATAGAGTTAAACTCTGATAATTTTTTTATCACTGAGCACTCATTGGGGAGTTTTATGTCGACCGAAAACCTTGCTACATATCCACAGGAGCCTGAAAGAACAGGTCTTTTTAATCGCTTTTTAGCCGGAGTTGAATGGCTAGGTAACTTATTACCTCACCCTATCACTTTATTTGCCTGTTTTTGTTTAGCTGTTATTGCCATTAGTGGTATTGCTGGCTTTTTTGAATTAAGCGTCATTGACCCTCGCCCTGTTGGCGCTCCGGGGAGGGAAGCTGATGGCATTATTGAAGTCGTATCTTTAATGAATGCAGAAGGTTTACAGAAAATTGTTGCTGGCTTAGTTACCAATTTTACTGGCTTTGCTCCCTTAGGCACAGTACTTGTCGCCTTATTAGGGGTCGCTGTCGCTGAGCGTTCTGGTTTATTATCAACGGCGATGCGCGCCTTGGTTATGGATGCATCTCCGCGTATGGTTACGGTTACTGTTGTTTTTGCTGGTATCGTTTCTAATACGGCTGCAGAGCTAGGTTACGTGGTGCTGATTCCACTTGCCGCAATGATATTTCACTCACTAGGTCGTCATCCACTTGCTGGCCTTGCCGCGGCTTTTGCCGGTGTTTCCGGAGGTTATAGTGCAAACTTATTAATGGGTACTATAGACCCATTACTTGCTGGTATCACCACCCCTGCTGCGCAAATGATAGATCCAACTTATGTGGTTGGCCCTGAAGCTAACTACTACTTTATGTTTATTAGTACTTTTTTAATTGCCATTTTAGGTGCCATCGTAACAGAAAAGATCGTTGAACCTAGACTAGGTAAGTACAATGAAGATGAAGCTTCTATTGATCTTTCTGCACAAAAAATAGATAAAATATCGGCCCAAGAAATTAAAGCACTTAAAGCAGCGGGTATTACTTTTGCCCTAGTATGTAGTGTTTTAGCCTTAACAGTCATTCCTCAGTTTGGTGGTATTTTATTACACCCAGAAACGGGCGAAATGAAAGGCTCTCCTTTCCTTAAAGGTATTGTTGCCTTTATCTTTATTACTTTTGCTATTCCTGGTTATGTTTACGGACGTATTGCCGGCACCATGAAAACAGATCGCGATGTTATCAACGCCATGTCTGCCAGTATGAATACCATGGGTATGTATATTGTCTTAGTTTTCTTTGCTGCGCAATTTGTCGCATTTTTTAAGTGGACAAACCTAGGTACCGTTATGGCCGTAAAAGGTGCGACATTATTACAGTCTTTAGGCTTAACGGGCCCTGAATTATTTATTCTATTTATTTTGATGTGTGGCTTTATTAATTTAATGCTCGGTAGTGCTTCAGCACAGTGGGCGGTAACGGCGCCTATTTTTGTGCCTATGTTAATGCTTATGGGCTATGCGCCAGAAGTTATCCAAACCGCTTATCGTATTGGGGATTCAGTGACTAACTTAATCACGCCAATGATGAGTTACTTTGGCTTAATTCTCGCGGTGGCGACTCGATACAAGAAAGACTTAGGCATGGGTACCCTGATTGCCACAATGCTGCCATATTCTATGGTATTTTTAGTCGGTTGGACGATATTGTTCTTTGTTTGGGTATTTGTCCTAGGTATGCCAGTTGGTCCTGGAGCCGAAACTTACTTTCCAGCACAGTAGACCCCCTTATTAGATCTTATTTAGGGGCTCAGTTCAATTATCACTGAGCCCTTTATCACAACACGGTTTATCTTTAAGCTAGCACTTTTTCTCTAAACTAGTGTGACTGATAGACGCTTTGGTACTCTGCTCATCTAGTTTGGTTTCTTCTTTTAGCCAAGCGGTAAAAACTTCAAGGCGAGATTTTTTCGCCGAATTTGGATCAAATACAAAATATCGTTTAAACGAAATGGGGTGTTTAATATTAAACGGAATAATTAGCTGTCCACTACCCACATATTGAGAAAACAGTGCTTGTGAGGCTAAAGTAAAACCATGACCACTCAACACAGCACTTAACGCCATATCTCCAGAGCTAACTTCTGTCCACTTTTTATGGCATTTATAATTATTTACTCCCGCCTGCTTAAACCACGTGGGCCAATCAATGCTACCTTGATTTTCTAAGCTGACCAGCCAACACTGTAAAATATCTTGTGGTTCTTTAAAGTTATATTCTTTCATCAATTGTGGTGAACAGGCGGGATAAACATGATCTTCAGCAATAAATTCATAAGTCATCTCATCACTGGTATCTATTTCTTTACTGGTGATAAATCGAATAGCTAAATCAATATGACCTTGGCGGAGATCTTCAAGACTATTTGAGGACACCACTTTAATTTTGATTTCAGGATGCTTAATGGAAAATTTATATAGCCTTGGCATAAGCCATAAAGAAGTAAACGCTTGGGTGGACGTGATGGTAAGAGAGCCTGCAACTTCTTCTGTTTGAATACTATTGAAACCTTTTAACAGTGTGTCGAACGCTTTATGCGTTGCGATATATAGCTTATTACCACTTTCTGTTAACTCCATTTTTCGCCCGTTACGGACAAACAATTGACTGCCCATAGCAGCTTCTAGCTGCCTCATTTGCTGACTAACGGCCGCTTGAGTAACAAACAACTCTGCTGCCGCTTTACTATAACTTTGATGGCGAGCGGCACTTTCAAAGCTTCGTAAGTTATTTAGCTGTTTTAATCTTTTATCCATCTAACTTTCCACCGAATAATTAAAGTAATAACAGCCAACCAAGTGCATAAGCTGAGCTTATGTATTCGATAAATTCTTATTGTTGGTTTCCTTGTGATTTTCTAGGCAATATAGTTTCAAGCAACATAAAAAGGTAAATATTATGAATACAACAATCGCCACACAAACCAATAAAACAAAGAGTAAGCAAGTCGAAATAGAGAACTGCTGTAAAAATATAGCTAACCCTGTGAGTACTTTCAACCTAATACTTGCTAACACTTCAAATAAGCTAGGGTTATCAAAAGGTATTTATCAAAAATAATAGTAATATACAATTATAGAAAAAATCAGCGATAAACGAAAATAAACGATAGGAGTAAAACTCGTGCCAAAATCTAACTATTTCATCTCTCTACTGGTCTCTTGCGCTATATTATATCCCATGCAAGCGTTAGCTGGGGTGAGTGATATTGCCACTAAGACAGCACAATATGCGCAATCAACCTACCAAAATCAAATGGTCGAAAGCCTACGTCAATTAATGCGCTTTAATACCGTAGCAATAGAGGGGATAGCATCACCTGAAAACCCTGAACACCAACGCTTTAAAGCCGAGTTAGCCAAACAAGCTACACAGCTAGGTTTAGATTATATAGACTATGGTTATGTGGTCGTTATAGGTTTAGGTGATAGCAGACAACGTGTAGGTATGATCACTCATGGTGATATTCAACCTTTTAATCCCAGTAAATGGGCAAAATCGCCCTTAATACTTGATCAAACCTCAGAGCCAGGAAAACTGATTGGCAGAGGTACTGAGGATGATAAGGGGCCAATAAGCAATGCCCTTTATGCCATGAAATCTATCAAAGATTCAAAAGTTAAGTTAAACAAACGTATCGAATTATATGTTTACATGGCCGAAGAGTCTGATTGGGAGCCATTGCGCCAACATATCAAGCATCACTCTTTACCACAGGTCAACATCACCCTTGATTCAGAATACCCCGTAGTAACAGCAGAGAAAGGTTATGGCACCATAAGCATGACTTTCCCTACAACTACCGAGATATCAACGCCTTTATTAAATAAGACTTATATCAGTGAATTTACCGGTGGCTTTTTTGGTAGTCAAATTCCAGAAGATGCGAATGTAATCATTGAGAATGCCAATCAAAAACTATTAACTGAAATAAAGCAGCGTGCTAAGTCTCACCTAGGTATGCGTTATAATTACCAATGGCAAGATAAGCGCTTAAGTATTACTGCTCTGGGGAAATCAGCTCATTCTTCTAAGCCCGAACATGGCGTAAATGCCATTACCCACTTAGCCGATTTATTAGCGGTAAATCAATGGCCGAATAATGCCAGCGGTGCCTTGGTTAATTTTATCAATGATCATTTAGGTACAGGTTTATACGGCAGTAAGTTTGGTAACATCGCCTATAGTGATGATTTTATGGGACCAATGTCAGTGCAGCCTACCGTGCTTAAAGCAACAAGCAAGGGCATGGAATTAAATATCAACATTCGTCGACCTGTTGGTAAAAGCACGAAACAACTAGAAAGTGAAATCAGCTCAACTTTAACTAAGTGGCAACAACAAAACCAAGTAACGCTAGTTGATGTAAGTAATGATATTAATGAGCCTTTTGTACAAAAAAGTGCACCACAAATTGACACTTTACTTGAGGTTTTCTCATTTTATACAAATATAAGCGATGTTAAGCCGATCTCGATTGGTGGCGGTACTAATTCAAGACTTTTTCCTAATGCAGTCAGCTTTGGCCCTTCAATGCCAGGAACACAATACACTGGCCATTCAGAACATGAATTTATAACCATGGAGCAATTTGTATTAAACCTGAAGATGTATACTGCGGTATTGATTGAACTAGCAAAATAAAATAGTTGAACAACAGTCTTCACCCGTTACTTATCAACAAATAAGTAACGGGTTTATATAACGAGCTATAACCATTAGATTACAACCCCCCTCTCCTTTTTCATTATGTGATAAATCAGCTTTTTTCAAACGACTGTTTAGTGTAATTTAACCCTATTCAAACTAAGCAGACAATATTATGTACCCTTTAAGTTATATCGAACCTGTTTTTCGTCCGCCCAGCGAATGGAAAAGCTTAATTTTGCAAGTCACGAATGGGTGCTCATGGAATAAATGCACTTTTTGCGATATGTACACCAGTGAAGATAAGAAATTTAGACCTAAAAAAATAGACCTTATCGAAGAAGAAATTATTAAAGTTGCCACCTCTGGAATACCGACAGGACGAGTATTTCTTGCTGACGGTGATGCCATGATGTTGCCATTTAAACGTCTAAAAGAAATTCTCGAATTAATAAAGCTACATTTACCTCAAGTAAGTCGAGTATCGAGTTATTGTTTACCGCGTAACCTTAGTAATAAAACGGTAGAGCAACTTGCCGAACTAAAAAACCTTGGTCTTAAGTTAATGTATATTGGTTGTGAAAGTGGCGATGATCAAGTACTCGAAATAATTGAAAAAGGTGAAACATACCAGAGTTCATTAATTGCCCTCAATAAAATAAAACAAGCGGGTATGAAAAGCTCTGTGATGATTTTAAATGGTTTAGGTGGCCCTGAATTATCCCGTCAACATGCAATCAATTCTGCTAAATTAATGAACGAAGCTCAACCTAACTACTTATCAACATTAGTGGTTTCTTTCCCATTAGGTGAAATTCGTTTTGCTGAGAAGTTTAACCAAGGCTCATTAAAACCTTTTCGTCAATTAACGCAGCAAGAGTTATTTAGCGAAATGGAAATATTGCTATCTGAGCTAGATTTAAAGAAAACCATTTTTCGCTCTGATCATGCATCAAATTATTTAGTACTTAAAGGCATATTAGGTAATGATAAAGCAGCACTATTAAATCAAGTAAGACAAGCATTACAACAACCTAACGATGCAAATTTAAGACAAGAATGGCAGCGAGGTTTGTAAGTAAAAAACTAACAATTGAGAGTGAGTTTAAAAACTTGTCTTTATTATTTGTACCTAACTTATATCTAAGCTAGGTACAAATACATCAAGCAATAACCACCTATTATCTATGTGATAGTACATAGTGCCTATTGATGTAGGTCCAGATATTTCTGTGTCATTAGTCTTAGTCGTGCTTGTTCATTTTGACAAATAAAGCTGGCTTCAATCGCATTAAAAGTAAATTGAGCAATTTCAGCTTCATCCATTGGGTGTGCATTATGTACCGCAATAAAGTTATCTATCATATAGCCGCCAAAATAAGCAGGATCGTCTGAATTAATAGTGACACAGACCCCTTCTCTGAGCAGCGTTACAATATTATGCTGTTCCATCTGCTCAACCACTTTTAACTTAAGGTTAGAAAGAGGACAAACGGTCAAAGGAATGCGTTCACTGACAAGTTTATTTACCAATTCAGCATCTTCTGAGCAACGAACACCATGATCAATGCGACTGATATTGAGTAAATTTAATGCTTCACTGATATTACTTGCTGGCCCCTCCTCCCCTGCATGCGCTACCGTTAAAAAACCTTGTTTCATCGCTTCTTGAAAAACCCTCTCAAACTTACTGGCTGGATTGCCAATTTCTGTTGAGTCTAAACCAACTGCGATAATCTTATCTTTATGGGTTTTAGCTTGCGCTAACGTTTCAAATGCTGACTCTTCATCTAAATGACGTAAGAAACACATAATTAATTTACTGGTAATACCTAACTCTGTTACAGCTTTATCAAGCGCTCGGTGAATACCATTAACGACAGTATCAAATAAAATTCCACGCTGAGTATGTGCTTGTGGGTCAAAAAATATTTCAGTATGCACAACATGGTTTTCTTGGCAACGCAGTAAATAAGCCCAAGTGAGATCAAAGAAGTCTTGTTCATTAATCAATACATTAGCGCCTTGGAAATAAATATCTAAAAAAGATTGTAGATTATGAAAATTGTAGGCTTCTCTAATTTCTGCCACTGAATCAAAAGGTATATTAATACGATTACGTTGTGATAACTCAAGCATAAGTTCTGGCTCAAGGGTGCCTTCAATATGAAGGTGGAGCTCTACTTTAGGTAAGGAGTGGATAAATGCTTTCATGACTAAGTTCCCAATGATAAAAAAGGTTTATTCAGTACTTTCATTTGACTAGAATTGTTCGTACAAAGAGAAATCACTAAGGTGCTGAACTCTCGTGATCAGGCTTTATTGGTTACGGGTATAGACGAAGGCAAACTAATTACTATTGTTGAAGTAATAACTAGCTATATTTGATACTCCCTATTTGCCGTCACAAATCTATAGTATCAATAACCATGCATACCTTAACTGTACTTTATTCTTAACATAAAGCAAAAAAGCGAACTGACGTTCGCTTTTTTAGTGATTACTTTTTAAATTGACTTGAAATAATAATAAAAACTTAGTGCTCGTCAGGTCTTAAATAAGCGATATCATCTTCATCGTCTGAATGAAAATCGTATCCCCCTTCAAAATCACCGTGTAACTCATTAACAACGGTAATAGGTAGCTCTAAAATTTCTTGGATATGAATAGCGACATCAATTTGTTGATTAATAATACTCTTAAATTCAGAAAAATTTAACAAACCTATTTCTTGTAAGTAACTTTTAGTGGGGATCGATAACTGCCCGTTAAGTTTTACAATACAAGACTCTATTTGTTCAATTAATAACGCTTTTTCGGTGCTGATCAGGTAAGTATTGAATGTTTGATATAACGAACTGCTAAACATTTTTTTATCAGAATCTATCAGTAATAAAGCGATCGCTGAATTAAGGAACCTTTGCAATTCAAATAATAATATTTCTTCATCATTATCGACCATTAAAGTGCTTGCGCAATAACTCGCGGCGATGTTTTTATATACATCTAAGAGTTTCGCACTTTTATAGCCTTCTTTCATTAAGCCGGCATGTAAAACACTAATATCAGATGTATCATTGACTGCTAAGGCATAACTTGTGATCGAAATACTGTCGAAGTATGAAGGTGATATCTGCTTCAATTGAGCATATTTACCCCAACCCGCTCTAAAGCAATAAACAATACCTTGAGTTTTTATGATTTCTTTGGCTTTCACTGAATCACTATCACAAAGTTCTAATAGACCTAAGTTGGTTATACCCAGTACAATTTCACAAGCTTTCTTAATTTGATCCGCATAAATGATAGATAAATTATCAGAAGCGATCCTCAAAGACATATCAACTAACTGTTGTTTTATTTTATGTACTAATTCAGGAGAAAAATAGCCTTCATCTTCCCCATCTTTTAAAGTTAAAAGTAGAAACGGATGATTTCTTAACTCTGCAATTCTCATTTATGAATCCTAACTATTAAAACTATTGATAACGTCTATGGAAAAAGGGTAAAAATTATAGCGGAGCAAACATGTCATCTGTATCTATTTCTACCGAAGTAACGCGTTGTTTATTTGCATTATCTTTTAATGCTTTCTCAACATTTTCTAACGAACCATTAGTACTTACCACCATCACTTCACGGTAAGAGTCTTCATCTAATGACTTTATTTTCATTAACAGCTCTTCAATACTGCCTGATGTTTGCTCTTCATCCTCTTCAATTTCTGAAAAATCATGACCGACAAAAGGTAGTGATAAATATAAAAGGCCAAAGTCATCTTCAACAATCGCTTTTAAGACTTCTAACTGTTTTTCTTCATCATCAGTAGAAAGAAATATTTGTGACAACAAGCTATGTGCTTCTGTTTGTGCGCAAAATACATGGTCTTCATCTATATTCTGCCAATAAGAAGGTTCAACATTTAATAATTGCTTAATTGACTCGGCATCCATTAACCATGTTGCAATAGAAGGGATAGTCGCGTCATGTTCTCTCACAATTTTAGCGACGGTTAAAATATCCATCTCAGTTAACACGGCTAACATTGTTTCATCACCTTGCTCAGAAGCGATTGCCTCCAAAGAAGTGCCTGCGCGTCTACCGCTTTCTTGTGCTATTTCGATAATATCGGTGGCTAGAATGAGTGCGTTTTTTGTCACGGTTATTCCTTAGAAGGTATTTATACTGTTCATTAGCTGCCCGAATTTAAATAATCAGGCAATTCTATATTTTTAAAGCGCTTTTAAAAAGCTAATAGTTCTCATCATAATCATCAGATGCATAATCATCAACTTGATCAAAATCGTCTTCTTCAGCCTTTAACGGTGTTGCATCATAACGGTTATAATAATGAATAAGTAACACAGCCGTTTTTAAATCCTGCTCCGCATGATTCATCATTTCAGTCACACAGGCTCTTGCATCAGCATGTACACCAACGAATGCTTTTACATCTGCCCAAGTAGGCTCAACACTTAAGTCGATTAACGCTAAGTTTTTACTATCAATTCTAATTTTAGTGGTTATAGCCATCGCTAATTGATCAACCATACCACTAAATAATAGAGGAGACGTTTTTAGTTGTTCAAATAAGCTCGTTAAATAGATGGACAGTAACTCAGGGTTTTCAGGATCAGTTAACGAAGTCATGTTTTCTAAATACATAGAAAAATCATCAGTCAAATAATCGGGTATATTTTTATCAGATTGCAAAGGTTGTTCCCTAATTGCGTGTTTTCAAATTAAGCGTTATGTGTGTTTTCAAATTGAAAGTACTTTTGCCGTTTAACTTAACGCATTTTGCCAAAATGAGTCAGCAACCTCTCGTGGGTCGGTTATGACGGTATAATTACTTTTCAGATACAAAGAACGCTTTTTAGGATCTGAAATAGCATCATAAGCTTCTTTAATGAGTTGAAATTTTTCTTCTACCTCACTACCACTATTCTTATCTGGGTGGTATTTATTCGCGAGTTTCCGATAGGCTTTTTTGATATCGACGGTCGTCGCATCTCGACTTACACCTAACTGTTCAAAATAATCCATATATATACTCATGTTACTTCAAAATGTCTGTTTCAGGGCGCCTGAGAAATTTATGATCAAGGCGATTATTTTTATTAATGGTTGTTCCCTTAAAAAAAGGAGCAACGACAAGCATGATTTACTCAGGCATCCCCGAAGGGCGAGTTATAAAGGCTTATAGGCAGCGTTATTGATTTTGACAAGGACGCTACACGGATGTAGCTTCTTAGAGAATGCAGGAGCATATTCTCCTGAATAACCATTCTCTTCAATCAATGCCTTGCCTCTAAGCCTTTAAATTATCGCTGAAACGAGCATTTCGAGGTAACTTGAGTATACAACTGCCTCTTGTTGACGTTTTACCTTAACAGCAAGATAAAGCTAACTCACTGAGCTAACCCATAGCACTAATTTAAGAGGGGTAAACATTAAAAGTATTTTAAGCTAATCAAAACATTCTGGCTAACTTTTTTTAAGTTTACTCGTTTTGAGTTGTCAACTACCTAATAACGCAAAAAGGGGAACAAACGTTCCCCTCTTAAAAGCATCTTAGCAATAGATGATTAAGCGTTTATTGCTGCTGCCATTGATTGCTCAGCAACTTGCTCTAACCAGTTAAGATCAATGGTTTGGTGAGCTTCACAAATAAACCAGGGTTCACGTGAGTCTGGCTCCAACATTACACCATTGTCGATTAAGTTAAGCGCGAATTGGGTGTAAAGATCACTATTGGTCTTTTTCCAATCACGATAATTTTGTGGCACATGATTACCAAAGTGCACGCCAAACATAGCATCAGGGCCAGCAAAACAATGCTCAACGCCAAACTTGGTAAAAACACGTGAAAGCAATGTTTGAATTTCTTTACCTACACTGGCAATAGTTTTAAGTGCATCAGTTTCTTTAAGTACTGTTAGCGTAGCTTTAGCTGCACTTAACGCAACCATGTTTGCCGTATAAGTACCACCATGAGTCACGCCATCTTTAGCAAAAGAAATAGTGTCCATCACTTCAGCGCGTCCACCAAAAGCAGCAACAGGGTAACCGTTGCCCATAGCTTTAGCATAAGTCGTTAAATCAGCAAAAACACCATATAAGGCTTGTGATCCACCTTTGGCAACACGAAAACCGGTTTTTACTTCATCCATAATTAACAATGAGCCATTATCATCACAAACATCACGTAACTTTTGCATATAAGCTTGTGTTGAAGCAATTGATCCGCAGTTACCCATGATAGGTTCAATTAATATCGCCGCAATATCATCACCATGCAGAGCAAAAACAGCATCTATGGCATCAAAATCATTTAGCGGCACGCTCACTTGATGCTCGCGAGTACTTGCTGGAATACCACCGCCAAAGGGGACTATTTCAGGTATTTTTTGCGTATTGACATCCCAGTTATCAACATCTGATTTCCACATAACTTCATCATGCAAACCATGAAACCCCCCCTCCACAACAACAATTTTATTTCGTTGGGTAAAGCCACGTGCTGTACGTACAGCACCGATAACTGCTTCAGTACCTGAATTAGAAAAACGCATTTTGTCGATATTAGGACAAAGTGATTTCACTAATTCAACGACATCTGAATCGAGACCTGTTGAAAAGCCAGAAATAGTACCTACCTGAGTAATTGCGTTAATAACCTCATTATCTACGCGCTCATCACGATAGCCTAAAATAATAGGGCCATAAGCTAGACGAAAATCGACAAAGGTCTGCTCATCACAGTCAGTAATAGTGCAGCCTTTCATGCTGCTTAAAAATACCGTATTTTCTTCGCCCCAATAACGATAGCTATCAGCCACACCTAAAGGCATATTATCAACAGCTCTTTTAAACAGTGCGTTACTCTTTGGTTTACTTTTCTTCGTCACAGAAGACTCTCCATCTTAATAAATAATTTTTAACATTGCCGAAAATTGCACCACAGCGAATCGATATTTAACTGTGGTGACGGTCAAACATTACAGCGAATTACTGCCCTTCTTGGATCTGTCCAACCATTAATACTGGCGCAGCATCCAGCTCCTCAGCATCCATCATAGAAGCTATACGCTCAACAGAAGATAATAGCTGACTCTGCTCCCAAGATTCTAAAGCCTGATAACGTTTGATGAAATGTTCTTGTAAAGGTTTTGGCGCCCCTTGTAACAACGCATCGCCCGAAGAGGATAGGCATAACTCAACCTTACGCTTGTCCAACTGACTACGTTCACGTACAACCAGCTCTTTCACTTCCAAGCGGTCAATAATACTGGTTACTGTTGCCGGACTCAGATTGATTTCTTGGGCAACTTGCTTTGCCATAGGCCCATCTAGCTCGGCAATTTTGGTCATAACCATAAGCTGAGGACCTGTTAATCCTGACGTTTTATTCAATTGTTTAGAGTGTATGCCAATCGCTCGGATCACTTGACGTAATGAAATTAACAGCTGATCGTATTTTTCCATAAGATTATACCAAGTTGATTAAGTTCTTTCCCATTCAGCGAGAATTAAAAGGCTTAGATGCAAGGCATTGATTGAAGAGAATGGTTATTCAGGAGAATAAGCTCCTGCATTCTCTAAGAAGCTACATCCCTGTAACGTCCTGGTCAAAATCAATAACGCAGCATATGAGCCTTTACCTTTTATTAGGTACTCACCCTCTGGGAGCTTGCTCGATGCCCACTAACATCGTTAAATTTATTTGATTTAGAATGACTGAACCCAAACAAATCTGCCTTGTTATTGAACATCGAGCAGAGCTCTGAGTTGGGAAGAAATTTAATCAAATTGGTATTATACTCACTTAGCCCCTGGAACTTCAGGAGCTAGCTACTATGCTGAATTAAAAACTATAAGTATGAGATACCGATAACACTACACGAGTATCTGCCGTATCCCAGCCCATGTCGGTGTCTTCAAGCGCAAGATCAAAATCAAGGCCTTTCCAACTGGTCATGTATTCAACACGGTAATGGTTATAAGCATCTTTACCATCCCAAGCATATTTATTTTCATCTGCAGAGGTCGAGCGATCAAACGTGACTTTAATATTATGACCTGGTGCAACTTCGAAGGTATGAGCAACCATGGCAATGTAATGACCTACATCTGCGCCAAAATAATCCCAGCTGTACCAGAAGTTTACTTCACTATCACCCATGGACGAGCTGTAGCCAAATTTGGTATATACTTCTGGATATTTGTAAGTACTTGAAGCGTCATCTCCGTGGTAGGTGTAATAAGCAATACCGGCATCTAGACCAAATTTTTCATTTAATTGAAAGTATTGTCCTACGTAAGCATCCCACTCAATGTTGGTATCGTCACCTGAGCCAAAATCAACATTAGAAGCCCAAGTACCCGCATAAAACCCGCTGTCTGCAGCATAATCTAAACTTGCTTGTAGCGCAGGGCCATTATCCGTTTGGCTAACACCGTTAAAGGTGTAATCAGAAGCTAAATTAACTGTTGCAGATACATCAGCAAGTACACTAGTAGATAGTGTTAGTAGACAAGTTGTTGCTGCGGCAATAAGTGTTTTGTTCATTGTTTTTGTTCTCATTATCATTATTCTCATCATTTTTTTACAAAGTAAACTAGCTTATTAATTCAATTTTATTAAAATCGATTTTATTTTCTTTAGGTGAGCACTCTATCTCGCTAACCACTTTAAACTTGGTCAATAAGATATAACCAAAACAAGTGAAAAATAGTCCTATAACAACGGCGCCAACCCATTGGATTTGTAAGAAATCCAATTTAAATAACAATGTAAGTAAGCTTAGTGCAATTAAATTACCTAGCAAGTATTTCACTTTACCCACACGAGACACGCTCAAATTCAAGTTATCCGTGTATAAACGAATCAATGAATCAAGAGAGTTAATTACAAAAGTAACCCCAACAATAGCCATCATGATGTTATAAAAACCTGCAGTTTCTATCCCGTTAACACTGTAGTAGTACAATACGGTAAACCATATCGCGATAGGGATTGACGGGAATACCAACATCGCGGCCAATACCTGATAAGTACGTAAGCCACCCACAAAACGAGCAGTGAACTGACCAATCATAATGCTCCATGCAAACCACCAATAGAGGTAGAATTCATGATAATCATTTAACGGCAGAACAAATTCATGAATATTACCAAAATAACCGCCAAGTAAAGAAATTGTACTGGCAAACTCACCAATGCTAGAACCTTCAACAAGAAAAGCACCAGCCCACATCAAGGCGATTAAGCCGATAAATAACCAAGTAGTCGCTAAACTCAATAAACGTACATAACGTATGTTAGTACTAGAATAAACCGATGCGGCAATCACTAAAAAGACGATAAGATAGAAGCTACCAATGATGGATTCACCATCACCAAGCTCTGGTACATACCAAGGTAAATTGCTTAATAATAAATACGCAGTAAAGGCGCAGGTGCCTATGATGACCACATTATTAATCAACTTAATCAAAGGTATCTGAAAAAATTGTACACGTGGTTCAATAACACAGAAGTAAAAACAGGTCAGGAAGTAGAAACCCCAAATAAGAAAAGCCCAAAAGCCAAACTCAATAGATAAAGCGTTAGTGAAGCTATACTCCGGACTTGCCACTAAATCGGCATAACCTGCAAACTCAGTTAACGGAAACATAATAAGCCCAACATCAAGCCCTGAAGTAAATAATATAGCAATGAAGGTAAATGTTTTAACGGGGGTCACGCCAACACAGCGAATATTTCCCCAGCGATATAGCACAAAAGCAATGGCAGCAAAGGTAAATAATATACCTGCAGATAACCAAGCGGTCATAATTGTCTCCCAATGATGGTTTTAATAAATGTAATCACGTATTACTCCTCTTTCTTTTTATAGTTTGAGTACGCATTAGCTTCAAATTTTAACTATCGTCACCAGATATGTCCGTTACCATTTAAGGTGCTATTTATTGAGATTTGCATCCTCAACTTAACGGATACCGTGTGTTGATAACGATAATTAACGCCTGAAAGAGTACTCACGATTAAACAATTGGTAATTAATTACCCTTTTTATATTTTTCTTTTCGGCTCATTTTCTCGCTGTTGTTGCTGCCAATTCGCTGCAATTTTAATTTCTGCTTGAGATGGTGCTAGTGTTTCACCACCTAAAATAAGATCAGCCGAACGTTCAGCCACCATAATCGTCGGCGCATTAAGGTTGCCATTAGGTATAGTAGGAAATATAGACGAGTCAACAACGCGTAAGCCTTCAATTTCATGTACCTTAGTGTCTGAATCAACAACCGCCATTTCATCAGTGCCCATTTTGCATGAGCAGGATGGGTGATAAGCACTTTCAACAAATTGGCGAACAAAGCTATCTATTTCTTCATCGCTTTGAACATCAATACCAGGTTGGATCTCTTCGCCTCGGTATTCATCTAATGCGCTTTGGTGAATAATTTCTCGGGTTAAGCGAACACAAGCACGGAAACCTTCACGGTCTTCTTCATGTTCAAGATAATTAAAACGAATTTGTGGATGTGCTTTAGGATCGTTTGATACCGCTTTAATAAAACCGCGACTCTTTGGTTTGTTATGGCCAATATGAACTTGAAAACCATGCCCTGCGAAAGCTTCTTTACCGTCGTAACGCATGGCTGCAGGTAAAAAATGATATTGTAAGTCTGGCCATTCAACATTTGCTTTTGAACGAATAAAACCACAAGATTCAAAATGATTGGTCGCTCCTAAACCTTTTTTAGTAAAGAACCAGCGGCTACCAATTAGAAACTTATTCCACAAACCTAACTGGCCATTGAGTGAAATCGGTTTTTTGCATTTAAATTGAAAATAAAATTCCAGATGATCTTGCAAGTTTTGACCAACACCAGGTAAATCATGTTTAACCTCAATGCCTGCTTCTTCAAGCACTTTTTTAGGACCTATACCTGATAACTGTAACAGATGAGGTGAGCCAATAGGCCCCGCCGATAAGATTACCTCTTTATCAACACTTACATCGAAAATTTTTCCTTTGCGTTCATAACGTACGCCAACTGTTTTTTTACCTTCGAGCAAAACCTTATGCACCAAAGCATGGGTTACCACAGTTAAATTACTGCGCGCCATTGCTGGGCGAAGGTAAGCATTAGAAGTTGAGCAACGTACGCCATTTTTAACCGTCATATGCATAGGACCAAACCCTTCCTGTGCAGCCGCATTGTAATCATCAGTGGCAAAATAACCGGCTTCAACACCTGCATCAACAAACGCTTGATACAAAGGATTTTTCATTTCATTGCCGTTATTTACCCCTAATGGTCCGCTTTTACCGCGGTATTCGTTACCATCAAAAGCCCAAGTTTCAGCTTTTTTAAAATAAGGTAAGCAATGAGCGTAATCCCAGTTAGTCGCACCACTTTGCTGCCACTCATCAAAATCTCTCGCATGACCGCGAACATAAACCATGCCATTAATCGATGAAGAGCCACCTAAAACCTTACCTCTTGGACAATGCATCCTACGATTATCAAGGTACGGCTCAGGCTGAGTTTCAAACTGCCAAGCGTATTTTTTAGTATTCATAGGGATTGACAGTGCCGTTGGCATTTGAATAAATATACTTTTGTCACTACCACCAGTTTCAAGTAACAATACGCGATTATTAGTGTCTTCACTTAAACGGTTAGCGAGTACACAACCTGCTGAGCCGGCACCAACAATAATATAATCAAATTTTTCGCTTTTCATATAAAACTCTTATCTGTTACTTACTTTATCGGCAAAGTCTTTTAAAAAGGACTTTCAAGTGGCTGTAGACCAACATATACGGCTTTAATTTGAGTGTAATGATTTAGTGTAACTAGACCATTTTCACGTCCAATACCTGATTGCTTATAACCGCCAACAGGCATTTGAGCTGGAGATGCGCCAAAGCTGTTTATCCAGCAAATTCCGGCCTGCATTTGATGGATAACGCGGTGAGCTCGGGTAATATCTTGGGTGAATACACCCGCTGCTAGTCCAAATTCAGTCGCGTTGGCTCTAGCCACCACCTCATCTTCATCAGTAAAAGTCAGCACAGACATGACCGGACCGAAAATTTCTTCACGGCAAATGGTCATATCATCAGTGCAATCGGTAAAAATAGTCGGGGCGACAAAATAGCCACCGGGAGCATTTTTAGGTTGAATCGATGTGCCGCCATGTAAAAGCGTAGCACCTTCTTTAATGCCGATATTGATATAGTCTAATACCCGGTTAGCGTGCTTTAACGAAATAAGTGCACCAAAGTTAGTATCGGGGTCCATTGGATCACCCGCGATAATATTTTGGCGAGTACGTTCAAGTAGTTTCTCAATAAATATTGGGTATACTGATTCTTGAACAAATACCCGCGTACCGTTGGTACACACTTCACCCTGAGTATAAAAGTTACCTAACATTGCCGCAGAAACTGCATTGTCGATATCAGCATCATCAAAAATGATCAGTGGCGATTTTCCGCCAAGCTCCATAGTGACGTCTTTAAGCGTAGTAG
>Ga0209396_1001397_pt1 | contig 26953 bp, 20 predicted proteins | sample GOMGulsemesocosm_6_FD_184638 | JGI IMG/M metagenome (GOLD analysis project Ga0209396, IMG submission 184638) | Methane-oxidizing microbial communities from mesocosms in the Gulf of Mexico - GOM8C Gulf of Mexico (SPAdes) (version 2) | ecosystem: Environmental > Aquatic > Marine > Cold seeps... | reverse complement strand
AAAAACGCTTGATGCTCCTTGTTTTCGACTCCTTCGGCAATAAGAGACATGTTTAGATTTTTACCTAAACTGACTATGGTTTGAACTATATCCCGATCTTCTTTTGAATTATGACATTCTAAAATAAATGACTGGTCTATTTTGAGTTTATCAACTGGGAATTGTTTTAAATATGATAGAGATGAATATCCAGTACCAAAATCATCAATAGAGAGCTGTACTCCAATCTCTTTTAATTGTAATAGCATCGCAATCGTATCTGTTTCTTGATGCATTAAAACGCCCTCAGTTATTTCCAACTCTAGGTTTTCCGGCGGAAGTTGTGTTTGCTTTAATATTTCCTTCACTAAATTTATAAAATTAGGCTGACTAAATTGTCTCGGTGATATATTCACAGCAACAATTAAATTAATGTCTTGCTCAAGCCACTTTTTTGCCTGAATGCATGCAGCGTTTAAAATCCAGTTTCCTAAAGGTATAATTAACCCAGACTGTTCAGCTAAAGGAATAAATTCAGCTGGTGATATGGGGTTGCCATCTAATGTCCAACGACACAGTGTTTCAACACCAATAATTTGATTGGTATTTAAATGTAGTTGAGGTTGGTAATGTAAAAATAGATCATTATTTTGAATGCCTGACTTTAATGCTTCTATTAATGCTATCTGCCGATTTAACTTATTACCTAATTCTGAAGAGTAAAAAACTAAACTAGAATGGTCTATTGCAATCGCTTGCTCTAAAGCTGAACGACCATTCTTGAGTAGTTCACCACTTGTGCTTCCATGTAGCGGATAATCAACTATGCCAAAGTCTAGTTCTATAGAAAGCTCGCCGCATTGCGTCATAAATGGATTTTCAACGGATAATTCTATCGTTTTATATAGAGTCTGAATTTCACTCGAATCACTAGAATTTTCAATTATGCAAACAAAGGATCTTTCATTAAGTTGAAATAGGTGAGTTTGATCAGAGATATTAAAGTCAGACAAACAAGTTTGTAAGTTTTTTGTTACTGTTATTTGTAACTCTTTAGCGGCATCAAGTCCGTGAGATGTCATAAAAGCATTAAATTTTCTGATTTCTAATAACATCATTGAAAATGGTGGGGGTGAATTTTGGGATAAATGAGTGTTTAGGTGTTTAACGAGTTGATTTAAATTATATAAGCCAGTTATTGAATCATGAAATGCCTGATAATATAGCTCATTTTGCGCTATTTTTTGCTCTGTAATATCTACAATATGCACGTCAACTTGATTAACATCATCTAAGCGATGGAATTCACATAATAAGGTTTTTGACTTTAACTGATGCTCTATTTTGACAACTTGTTTAGTTTGTTTTTTTAAATTCTTAATTATCGTATGGAGGTTTTTTGGTAAAAGAACCTCTAAATCACTTTTCTTTGTTGAGACAGAAATTGATAGGTCATGGGCTGCTGGATTTGCATATACAACTTTCTCATATTCGTTCAGAGATAAAATAGGGTTAGGGTTTCGCATTGGAAAAAGGGCTAATCGGGCACTTTTTGCACTATGTTCTAAGTAGCCTTTTACATATCGTCCAACAACTAAGGTGATCACAAATAAAATAAGGCTAAATGCAGCTACGGTCCATGATGTTTTATTTAATTCACTTTTAGTTTTTTGATAACCTGAATCCACTCTGAGGTTTAATTTGTTTAAAATTTCATCAAGATGAGGCAGTGCAGCTTCTCGTCTCAAGGTTACCTGAGCTAATTGGTTTCTTGCTAATTGCCATTGGGTTTGTTCTGAAGATAAATTAGCAGTTAAATCTAATGCGATTTTTTTTATTTGATTAACTTTAGCTATTAATGAACTTTTAAGTTGGGGGTTGTTTAACTTTTTAGTTAACTTTATAAGTTCAGAGTCAAGTTCTCTAATTTTGGCTTCATGTAATCGTATATAAACATTATTTTCATCTTTTGCATAATATTCATATAATAATCTTTCTTGTTCAGATAATAAAGCAACGACGTTTTTGATTTGAGAAAGAGTAGGGATTTCATTTTCAACTAAATTTAAGGTCGATTTTTCAACTTTTGAAAGTGAGAAATATACTAATGCAGATAAACATAGACCCAAAAACATGATGGTTAAATAAAAAATAACAGATTTTAATTTTGATGTAATTATAACCAAGTGTAGTCCCTTAAATATTGTTTTTATACTCGATCTTGAGTATTCGACATTATCATATCAACTACAAGCGTGTTCAGAAAAAGAATCGCTTTTGATTACTTTAAAGTATGATAATATCAACTGTATATAATAGTGTACTAGTGTAACCTTAAGTTTACGGAGTTCGGTTTTGGATCAGAAATTAGCTTCTCTTCGCTCACAAATAGATGCTTGTGATACAGAGTTAGTCGCCATTTTGGCGAAAAGAAATAAGATTACAGCGCAAGTTGGACAAATAAAAAGAGATTCTGGAAAACCAGTTTATATTCCTGAGCGAGAAATTGAGTTGTTAGAAGCTCGCAGAGCACAAGCACAAGCGCAAGGTGTATCTGGGGATTTAGTGGAAGATATTTTACGCCGGATGATGAGAGAATCATACCAAAATCAACAATCAGAACTAGCGTGTGTTGCACCTGATTTATCTCCTGCTGTGATCGTTGGCGGAAATGGTGTCATGGGGCAGTTATTCGCTAAGCAATTACGTCGATCAGGTATTGAAGTTAGAATTTTAGATAAAGATCAACAAAGCGCTCAAAAGGAGGTTTTAGCTGGGGCAAAATTAGTCTTAGTATCTGTACCAATTAATAAAGTAGAAATGATAATTGATGGGTTACCTAAGCTTGATGATGATTGTTTATTAGTCGATATTACGAGTGTTAAAGAAAAGCCTGTAAAAGCTATGCTGACATGTCATAACGGACCTGTATTGGGGTTACACCCAATGTTTGGTCCTGATATTGAGCACTGGGTTAAACAAACGATTGTTGTGTGCCGTGGTAGAGGTGATGTAAAAACCGATGCTCTACTAGCCCAGCTTAAGATTTGGGGAACTCAATTAGTAGAGATGGATGCTAAAAAGCATGATGAAGCAATGCAAATAGTGCAAGTTATGCGACATTTGACAACTTTTGTCTATGGTCAGTTTTTAGCAAAACAAACGCATAGTTTACGCGAAATCAAAAGTTGCTCTTCGCCAATATACCAATTAGAGTTGATGATGGTCGGCCGTTTATTTGCACAATCACCCGGTTTATATTCAGATATTATGTTGGCACAGTTTGACAATGTTGAATCGTTACTTGAAGACTATAAAGATATTTACGAGCAAACTTTAGTTAAATTAAAAAATGGCGATAAAGCGGGGTTAATTGCAGGTTTTAGTGATGCAAAAAGTTACTTTTCTGATTCGGCTGAATCTTTTTTGAAACAGAGTCGTGCTCTACTAAATAAGGCGAATGATTCTAAGGTATTAGATTAATAAATCTGCTTCACGTTTTTATTTAGGCCACTTCGTGGCATATGTTAGATAAAAGGATCCGTTAGTTTTTAAGATAACTGCGCTTTTGAAATCGCGCAGTTATACTTATAAAATTTTCCTTCATTAAAGTATAAGCCTTAGAACAGGCTTAATTGGGAAAGTTTTATTTTGTCACTTCAACTTGCGTCATTGACTCACTTGGGTAACAGCCAAGAATTCGAACATATTCAGTTACTTCTTTTAAATCTTCAAGCGCTTGCTGTGTATTACTTTGAATTAAGTTAGCTTCTAAATCCACATAGAAAACTTCTTCCCATGGGTTACCTGGAACAGGTCGTGACTCAAGCTTAACTAGGTTAATACTATGCTGTTTAAAAATCATCAAAGCATCAGCAAGTGAGCCTGCATTTTGACTTGTTGCCATTATTAAACTTGTCTTAGTTGGGATCTGTTTTGATGTTTGCATTGGCTTTCTTGCAACAACAATAAATCTGCTATGATTTTCAACTTGATTTGCAACAGCAGATTGCACAACTTCTAAGCCTGCTTTTATTCCAGCTTGTTGTGAAGCGATAGCTGCACTATTTGGTGTTTCTAATGCTTTAGCAATTGCGCTAGAAGTTGAATCACAGTATTCAAGTTGAATATTATCTAAGCCTTGAATAAATTGACTACATTGTGTAAATGGTTGTGGGTGACCAAATATTTTTGTGATATTTTCAATTTCAAGTCCATCTTTAGCAATTAAACAATGTTCTATTGACTGTGTTAATTCACCAACGATTGCAACTTGAGCGTGTTGTAATAGATCAAAAACTTCATTGATACTACCCGAGCAAGTATTCTCAATGGGTAATAATCCAAAGTCGGCTTGGCCTGTTTCAACTTTATTGGTTATTTCAAAAAAGCTTGAACAGCCTAGTTCTACTATATGATCACTGCGGCGACTAAAGTATTTATGACATGCCAATTGGCTGTATGAACCTTGACCACCTAAATATGCAATGCGATTGGTTTCACCTTTTATATCTGGATTGATATTTTGTTGCAACATTGCTTGTTGATGTAAAACAGAATCTTCAATAATAGTTTGAAAAACACTATTAACATAATAAGCATCTAAACCAAGAGATTTACCATACGAAATTAACTTTTCTAATAGCGCAACTTCTCTTTGTTCATCTCTAATTGGTTTATTGTTGGATATTTTATATTCAACAACAGAATGACTAATACGACGTCGTTTTGTCAGTAGTATTAGTAATTCAGAATCAATCTCATTGATATCTTTTCGTAATGCTTGTAATGCATCATTAGCCATAGTTATTTCCTCATTCCCGGTTTTTAAATTTATAACAAAAAAAGCCTCCCATTTGGGAGGCTTGTATTTGTCGCTGACTTTTTTATGTCGTGACTAAACCGCCTCCCGTTTGGGGTGGAGTATAAAAAACATAAAGAAAAATCGAGCATAAATTCGTTTCATAACGTTAATTTAAAAATTAGAGCGCCATAAGTCAATAAATGATTTAATTATTTTTACAAAGATAATATTTTTCTGGGGTTAAATTAAATATTTATAGAAATTAATCTGCTTATATATAAAAAAGGTGTTGTTTCAGCTGAGTTTATTTTATATTTAAGGGGTTGATGGCAAAAGCCATTTTTGAAAATAATTGTATAGGTTTAATTTTGAAGTATAGCCGTTTGCCATCCCGTTATGGAAGAAATTCTCTGAGCGTTAAATTATCTGTTTTAATTGCAGTTATTTGTTTAATTGCAGGAATGAGTGCAGCTGTCTTGATGCTTAAATCTGAACGTAAACAATTAATTTATGAAGAGCACGAGGCATTAAAGAGAACTGGAGAACATTTTATCAGCCAGTTTGATCAAATTATTGATAATAAAACAAAGATCGCGACTAAAGCTAACTTTGTTGTAAAGCAGCAATTGTTTGAATATAACTTTATTAAGCAAAATCAAAAGAATATTGAATTTGATCACTCACAAGATTCAGTGGTTAGAAGTATTGCATTAGATGGTTTATCTGCGGCCTATATTCCAGAATCAAGTTTTAACAAGTCCTATAAAAAATTATTTTATGATACTGAGGTACTTTGGCAAATAATTTCACCTACTTTAACTAAAGATTTTTTCAATTTTTACTTTATTAGTAAAGATAATTTTATTCGCGTATCTCCACCTAATTGGGCTGTACAATTAGAACCAGATCATAAATTTAAAGATGATCTATTTTATTCAGTTGCATTAGAAGAAAATAACCCTTCAAGAAGTCCCGTGTGGACACCTGTTTATTATGATGATATTTGGCATAAATGGGTTGTAAGCTTAATTGTCCCTCTATATTACAAAAATGAGTTTTTAGGCATAACAGGTAGCGACTTAATCTTCCAAGATTTAATTAAACACTTTTCAGTGTCTGATAATGAACAGCAGTTCTTTATCTTTAACAAAAAAGGGCAAATATTATCACATCCATCAATTAATAGTTTGATTGAAAAGAAAGAAGGGGATATGAATCAATTACTAGAAACAAATGATTTAATTCCTCAACATCTAAAAGAATTAGTACAGTTAGCTATTAAAAAAGACTTACTTAATTTACCAAGTTCATTTATTGAAGATAAAGAAGTACATATCGTCAATATTCATAAAATGTCACCGTTTGATTGGTATATAGGCGTCTATAAAAAGCGTTCCACTATTTTATCTGCATTGGATGAATTAGAAATTAAATTCTTTGGTTTGTTTGTCATTTACACTGCTTTAGTGGTTATTTTATTACATCAATCATTGAATGAATTATTACTAAAGCGTGTTATTACATTGGTGCATTCAGTTAATGCTTTCGGTAAGAGTAAAGGTAAATCAAAAGTTGACTTCCCTGAGGCAAATAAAGATGAAATAGGCGCATTAAATGGTGCGTTTAAAACGATGTCTGAAGAAATCACGAAGCATTTAGATGATTTAGATCAACGAATTTTAGAAAAAGAAGAGGCGGAGTTAGCCGCTAAACGTCTAAATAAAGCCGTTGAATTTTCTGGTAGTGCGGTTGTTATCGCTGATTCTGATTTAAATATTGTGTATGTAAATCCTAAAATGCCTGAAATGACAGGTTATCAAGAAAAAGAACTTATAGGGTCTTCAATACTGAATATTATTGCACAAGAAATGCAAATATTGGTAGATGACATAGAGTTAGACCTCAAAAGCAGACATTATTGGAGAGGAGATACGCTATTTCGGAATGTTTACAATAAAGCCATTTGGGTATCTTTGAGTATTTCTCCTATTAGAAATGAAGATAGCTCAATTACCAGTTACGTGGCATCAGCACAAGATATTAGTTTTGTAAAAGAAAGCCAACGTAAAATGGAACAGTTAGCATATTACGATACATTAACAGGATTATCGAATCGTGCATTTTTTAGAATGCAACTTAGAAAATCAATGGCGTTGGCTGCTAGAGGTCATTATTCATTTGCTTTATTTTATTTTGATTTAGACGAATTTAAACGTATTAATGATACTTTAGGACATGATGCTGGTGATCAGTTGTTACTTGAAGTTGCAAATCGATTGAAATATAGATTAAGAGCCGAAGATACCATTGCTAGGCTCGGTGGTGATGAGTTTGCTGTTTTACTAAGTGGTATTAATGATAGAGAAAAAGCGACTGAAGTTGCAAATACAATTCAAGAGACTTTAAATAAACCCATTAAACTAGTTAATGATGAGGTCATAGTAAGCGCTAGTATTGGTATCACGTTAGCTCCTCAAGATAGCTCTGAAGAAGACGAATTGTTAAAACATGCTGATCTAGCCATGTATGAAGCCAAAGCAAAAGGGCGTAATACCTATCATTTTTATAACCCAGATCTGAATGCTGCCGCCAAAGAACGCATGTTGATTGAAAATGAGTTAAGAATTGCATTAAAAGAAAAGCAATTTGAATTACACTATCAACCACAACTTGATAGTAGAACACGTGCCATAGTTGGTTATGAAGCACTGATCCGCTGGTTCCACCCTGTGAGAGGAATGATATCTCCTGATAAGTTTATTCCTATTGCTGAGAGTACAGGTATTATTGTTGAACTTGGTGAGTGGGTTCTATGGGAAGCATGTCGCTTTGCAAAAAGACTGGTTGAACAGAATATTGAAAATAATGTTTCAATTAACCTATCTGCAAGACAATTTAAAGACAGTAATTTAGTTGATTTGTTATCTAAGATATTAAAGAAAACAGGTGCGAGTGCTAATAATGTACATTTAGAATTAACTGAAAGTATGTTAATGGGTGATATAGAAGCAGCCATAGCGCAATTACATGAACTTAAAGCTTTAGGGCTCTTATTATCCATTGATGACTTCGGTACTGGGTTTTCTTCATTAAGTTATTTAAAGCGTTTCCCTGTGGATATTCTTAAAATTGATAGATCTTTTGTAAAAGATATTCCACAAGATGCAAGTGATATGGCGATTACCGCCGCTATAATCGCAATGGCAACAAAATTAAAACTTAACTTAGTTGCGGAGGGGGTTGAAACAGTTGAGCAAATTGAATTTTTAGAACAAAATGGTTGTTTTATAGTTCAAGGTTATTACTTTAGTCCACCTTTAGCTGAAGGTAAGTTAGAGCAGTTTAGAAATACCTTAAAAGCTTAATTTAAAGTATGACTACTGCTCTTTACTAGACTTGAACTTAATGATGATCTAATAATTGATAAATCAATTTTTTAACAGTTTGTGGCTCAAATGGTTTATCACACATCGCGTTTACACCAGATTGTGCAATATTTGCAAGATGGGTTTCATTTGCTTCAGAAGAAACCATTAGGATGGGTACGTGGGATTGTTGAGATTCATTTCGTATAAACTCAGCTAATTCTTGACCATTGATTTCAGGCATATTGTAGTCAGTTACAATTAAATCAAACATAACTGCATTTAAAATTGAAATTGCCTGTTGGCCGTCTTCAGCTTCATTGAAATGCTGAATACCTAAATTAGTTAAAACACGTCTAATATGATTTCGAGCAAGCCTTGAATCATCAACAATTAAAACTCTTATATCATGCACATCGTAAAGGTTAAGCTCTAATTCTTGAGGGCTTAAAATATCTAAGGTCGCATTAATCGCTTTACCTAAATTTTCTCTGGTAAAAGGTTTAGGTAGGATAGCAATAATGCCTGATTGCTTAAACTTCTCTAAGGTTTGTTTTCTAGTTTCACTAGAAATTAACATAAATGGCACGTCATCAATATTATCATCTATTTTTATAGAATTTAATAAATCCAAAGCACTACCATCATTGAAATGCAGGCAACTGATCACAAGATCTGGTGTATTTAACTTTATTTTGTCAAAAGCTTCAGTCTGATTTTTAGCATGTTCAATATGCGTAATGCCTTCAAGTTTTAGCTCTTTAATAATAAAGTTACGTTGAGTTAAAGAGGGCTCTACAAGTAAAATATGTAAATCAGAAGGTGATAAACTTATCATATTAACCTCCCGCTATTTTTACTTTAAAGCCTGAGCTTTCTAATATCGATTTGAGCTTTGCTCTGTCATCTCCTTGAATTTCAATAACACCATCCTTAACGGCTCCACCTTGGCCCATTTTACTCTTAATTGTTTTTGCTAATTTTTTAATGTCTTGATCTTTTGGATCTATACCAACAACTAGCATTACGCCTTTTCCTTTTCGGCCTTTTGTTTGGCGTTCAATTCGAATAAAGCCATCTTTAAATAGTTTAACATCCTCAGTTTTTTGCTCTTTTTGTTGTTCTATTCGGCCAAAATCTGTTGAATAAACTAAATTAGAATCTTGCATAAACTTACCTTAAGAGTCGTGAAATTATAAAATTTGAATATAAAAGTCTTTTAACTTTATGATTTTTTATAAAACTTTCTAAATTGTTTTTATATTATAGTGGAATAAGGGCGAGAGTTTTAAGCATTTAGCGCGTTATTTTCTTACTTTAGTAAGAAATAAGCAAAAAGATGATTTAAATTTACAACTTATGTTGAAAAACATCAGTTTTACAGCTTTATTTATATTTAGTATATCCCATTAATAAAAATATACATTATTCTCAATAAAGGAAAATATAATGAGTTTGAATAAAAATTTTTCATCTGACGGTAAATTATTCACAATACAAATAAAAGGAAAATTTGACTTTAACTTAGTTCAAGCTTTTCGTTCAGCATACTCTGAAATTGGCGATAAAACGCCAAAAGTGATTATCGATTTACGTGAAACTGATTATATGGATAGCTCTGCTTTGGGTATGTTATTGAACATGAAAAAATCCCTAGGAGACTCTGTTTCAAGTATACAAATAGCGAATTGTAGACCTCAAATAAAAAAAATATTACAGATATCTCGTTTCGATAAAAAATTTGATATAGATTAAGTGATGATTTAAAAACACCCTAAATATTATTGATGTTTTACTTTTTTATCCGTCACTATCTGGAGTTATATTTGCATATTTTAGTTGTTGATGATCAGGCATTAAATTGTACCTTATTGAAGTTTATGCTTGAGCAAGAATCACATACCGTTTTTTGTGTCTCCAATGGCAAAGAAGCCGTAGAGCAATTTACTGATATTAATCCTGATATTGTATTATTGGATGTGATGATGCCCATCATGGATGGATTTGAGGCTGCGCCACTGATCAAGAAGCAAGTAAGCGATGTTTATCTTCCTATTATATTTATCACTGCTTTGGATGACCAAAGGAGCTTAACACGTTGTTTAGAAGTGGGTGGTGATGACTTCATCAGTAAACCATTTGATAAAATAATCCTATCAGCAAAAATTAAAGCACACTCTCGTACCAGAGAACTAAGCCAAAAAAGTTTTGAACAAAAAAAACTATTGGAGTTTCATCAAAATGAAGTTCAAAGAGAGCATGAAATTGTTGAACATATTTTTAAAAATGCCTTAATTGAACATCTTAATGTACCAGATATTATTGATTACCACTTATCTCCTGCTTCTATGTTTAATGGTGATTTATTTTTGGTATCTCCCAGTCCAATAGGTGGCTTATATATCATGTTAGGTGATTTTACCGGACATGGCTTAGCTGCGGCCATAGGCGCACTTCCGACTTCAAAAATATTTTATAGTATGGCGCATAAAGGACTTACGGTTGGTGAAATAGCAACTGAACTTAATAATATGTTAGCAGATCTATTGCCTGGGCATATGTTTTGCGCTGCCTCCATTCTTGAGCTTAATAAAACAGGTCGTAGTGTAAATGCTTGGCTAGGTGGTTTACCTGATGGATATATATTAGATGAAATAGGCCAAGTTAAAAGAGAGTTAGAATCTCAACATATGGCGTTAGGTATTTTGGAAAGCTATGAATTTGAAGATAACATAGTTCACTTTGAAGTAGAAAATACAGACCGTATACTCGTTTTTACTGACGGTATAATAGAGGCATCTGATACAAACGATGATTTTTTTGGTGAGGAACGTGTATTAGAAATTATGTCAGGTTCAAAGCAAGCTAAAATTGGAGATGTTGTTAATGCTGTAAAAGACTTTAGTGGTGATATTGAACAACAAGATGATTTGAGCTTAGCACTAATACATTGTAAAGCGACCCCCTTACCCGATGATGAACCGCGAAGCTTCTCTCAAATTCCTATGACTTTTACCGTTAAATTAAAACATGAACAACTAAAGGCATCAGATCCGGTTGTTCAATTCGTTGATTTAGTTTGCAGTATTGAAGGTGCTTCAGAGCATAGGTCTAATTTATTTTTACTACTATCTGAAGCTTATAATAATGCACTTGATCATGGTATTTTAGGTCTAAACTCCCAAGGTAAAGATACTGAAGAGGGGTTTTATGAATATTATGAACAAAGAGCTGAAGCTTTATCACAATTGAATTCAGGCTCATTAGATTTCACTGCTTTTTATCAACCAGACAATCAAACCGTCCTGTTTACTATAGAAGATTCAGGTGATGGATTTTGCACGACACATAGACATCATGCCGATAACAAAACTCATTCTCACGGGCGTGGTTTGGGTTTAATGGAAGAGATAGCAACAAGTATTTCTTATAATGATATTGGTAATAAAATAAATATAAATTATTGTTTGAATGAAAGAGCAACCAATACTTAACAAGCTTTAATTTCCATGTTAGTATTTTTACTATAGATACTTAGATGTATGGACGTCCATAATGTTGTCATTTTTAAATACAGCAGAAATAACATGTGATCATAAACTTATTAATAACCATTTATCATCTCTTAGAGCATTTTTAAACAATAAAAATGAAAACTGTGAAATACAATGGCAATATAAAATACCCGAGCTGGGTGAAGGTGGCAGTTGTAGCTTATTTGGTCACTTACAAGACAAACCTTTCGATTTAAAGTCTATTTTATTATCGAATAATCAAGACTTAAATTATGATTTAACTGAATCCATGCATAAAATTACTCAAATAGTCGATTATATTGTAAAAGAATCGGGTGTGGATTGGTTTGGTATTTATCAAAGTCGTAAAACATCTACTGAAAGTGAGCTTGTCAAACTCGCTTATCAAGGCGCACCAAGTAGGCCTATATTTCCACTCACTTCTAATTTTTCAAAACTAAGTAATAATGTTCAGGTTGCACTTTCTAAGAAAGGCCGAATTATTAATGATATTGAAAAATATCAATCACAAGGCGGTGAATATTATATTTGTGATCCAAAAATAAAAGCTGAGGTATGTTTACCTATCTTGACAGCATCAGGTGAAATGTTAGGTATTATTGACGCAGAAGCCTTTAAAATAGATTTTTTTGATGAAAATACCTTAGCTTTATTAATTGCGGGCTGTTTATTGATACCAAATTATTTGCCTGCATAATTATTCTGTTTAGCGACCAATTGATATAGTTTATGTTAAGCTACATTTGAACTCATTGTTTTAACTTTTGTTAGTAAAATGAGTATAAAAATTGTTGCTTTACAATATTTTTAACCCCATAAAATGAAAAGAGATGACCAAATGTTCTCAAACTTAAAACCATTACCAACAGATCCAATTTTAGGCTTGATGGCTGCGTATCAAAAAGATACGAACCCAAATAAAATCGACTTAGGTGTTGGTGTATATAAAAATGAGCTAGGCGATACACCTATTCTAAAATCAGTAAAAAAAGCTGAAGCATTTCGTTTAGAAAATGAAACCTCAAAGTCATATATTGGTTTAGCCGGTGATCTTGGTTTTTGTAACAAAATGGAATCTTTATTGTTAGGTGAGCACAGTGCGCTTTTAGCTAACCGTGTACGTACAGCTCAAACTCCTGGTGGAACGGGTGCTTTACGTGTTGCAGCTGAATTTATTGTTCGTTGTAATCCAAAAGCAACTGTATGGGTTACAACGCCTACTTGGGCAAACCATATTAGTTTATTTGAAGCTGCAGGCTTAACCGTTAAAGAATACCCTTATTATGATTATGAAAATAAAGGTTTATTATTTGATGAAATGATTGAAACGCTAAAGCAAGTGCCTAAAGGTGATATTGTTTTATTACATGCGTGTTGTCATAATCCAAGTGGTATGGATTTAAATCAAGAACAATGGAAAATTGTTGCTGAATTAGCTAAAGAAGTTGGCTTTACACCATTAGTTGATATTGCATACCAAGGTTTTGGGTCAAGCCTAAATGAGGATGCTGCAGGTTTACGTTTACTTGCTGATACAGTTGAAGAAATGATTATTTGTTCTTCTTGTTCTAAAAACTTTGGTTTATATCGCGAGCGTATTGGTGCATGTTCTGTAATTGCTAAAGACTCTGCTATTGCGAACGTATCAAATTCTGTTTTATTAAGTGTTGTTCGTAGTATCTACTCAATGCCGCCAGCACATGGTGCAACAATTGTTGATACCATTTTAGGTAGTGAAGAGCTTACGGGTTTATGGCATCAAGAACTTGCTGAAATGCGTGATCGTATTAATGGCTTACGTTCTTTACTTGTTGATAATTTACATGCACAAAATGTAGAACAAGATTTCTCATTTATTAAACATCAACACGGTATGTTTTCTTTCTTAAGCATTACTAAAGAGCAAATTGAAAGATTACAAAAAGAATACGCTATCTACATTGTAGGTTCTAGCCGTGTAAACGTTGCTGGTGTTAGCAAAGCAAATATCGAGTACTTCTCAAAAGCAGTTGCAGATGTTATAAAGTAAAAAATATACTTTCATCTTTGTTTAAAGCATTCATAGATAAAGGTTGAGAGAAATATGTGTAAAAATATTTATATAAAAAAGTGACTTAGGTCACTTTTTTTATTTTAGGGACTAAACTAATTAAATATTGAAACTAATTAATGAAAGGATTCATGCATGTTCCGAGTTATTATTTTGTTTATTACCTTTTTTACTTCAACCAGTTTTTCATTAGAAAAAGCGATACCCTCAGTTCAACTTGCAATGAAGTATCACCAAGATATCAATGTCGAAGATTATTATATTAGTGAGAAGTATGACGGCATTCGTGCTATTTGGAATGGCAAAGAACTCATCACACGCTCCGGTAATCACATTTATGCTCCTGATTGGTTTACAGCCAAATTACCTGATATATGGCTAGACGGTGAGTTATGGTCTGCAAGAGGAGAGTTTGAATTTATATCCTCTACTGTACGAAAAGAAAATGCGGGTCATCAATGGGAGAAAATTAAATATATGGTGTTTGATTCACCGGATTCAAATTTACCCTTTCATCTAAGATATCAAAATTACCAACAGCTGACTCAAAGCTTAAATTTAAAGCATATCGTCGCTGTAAAACAGCTTGAGATTGGCACGAATGAAGTGCTTACTAAAATGTTAGACGATTATGTAGCCAAAGGTGCTGAGGGTTTAATTTTACATTATAAAAATGCCACTTTTCGTTCAGGAAGAAGTCAGAACTTAATCAAATTAAAACCCTATATGGATGCTGAAGCAATCGTTATTGCCCAGTTACCAGGTAAAGGGAAATTTAAAGGCATGTTAGGCTCTTTACTTGTAAAAACTATGTTAGGAATAGAATTTAAAATAGGCAGTGGATTTAGTGATATAGAAAGAACAAACCCACCAAAAGTGGGGGATGTGATCACTTTTAGTTATCATGGACTGACTAAAAATAAAGTACCAAAGTTTGCAAGTTACATGAGAATTCGAAAACCTAAGGACGTCAGTTTTTAATTTCTTATAACATTGATTATTCCAAGAGCAGGTTAAGTATTGCCACCAAAACTTGCCTGTGCTATTTTGCGCAGCCCTTTTAGTTTTAGGTTCTATTTTCATGTTTGCAGGTTTTGATTACGGTAGTTCAAATTGTGCCATTGGTGTATGGCAGAAAAATCAAGTTAATCTGGTGCCTTTAGAAGGTGATAATTATTATATTCCTTCAACTTTATATGCATTACATCCAAGTCTAATTGTCTCGCAAGTGTATAAAGGGATTAAGTCAACTGAGCTGAAACAAGATTATCAAAAAACTCGCCAAGCATTATTAAACTCATTAAGCATGGTTAAATCAAACTTAGATTTGACAGATGACGAATGTAAAATTCATTTAGGTCGAGAAGCAATTGATGAATATATAGAATGCCCAGAAGAAGGACATTTTGTTAAGTCACCAAAGTCATTTTTTGGTGCTACAGGTTTAAAGCAGCAACAGCTGGACTTTTTTGAAGATATTGCCTGTGCCATGATAATGACATTAAAGCAAAGAGCCGAATCTCACTTAGGGGCAGAAATCAATCATACTGTCATTGGGCGGCCTGTCAATTTTCAAGCAATTGGCGGCGAGAAAAGTAACCAGCAAGCTGTGACAATTCTACATAACGCAGCTATGAGAGCGGGCTTTAAAAATGTAGAATTTTTATATGAGCCGTTAGCTGCAGGAATTGATTTTGAATCAAAATTAGATAAAAATAAAATTGTATTAGTCGTCGATATTGGTGGTGGTACAACAGATTGCTCCTTGGTTAAGATGGGTCCATCTTATCGAGATAAAAGTGATAGGCAAAGTGATTTTTTAGCCCATACAGGTAAGCGTGTTGGTGGAAATGACCTAGATATTAACCTCACTTACCATGGTCTTATGCCTTTATTTGGTTCAGATAGCCAATTGAAATCTGGCATCCCAATGCCAAACCAACCTTTCTGGAATGCCTGTAAAATAAATGATGTTATTTTGCAAAGTGAATTTTATAGTGCAAAAAATCAAAGGGCGCTCAGCGACTTTGTTTTAGAAGTAAATGAACCAAAAAAGTTTAGACGATTATTATCCTTACAAAGAAATAAACAAGGTCATCAATTAGTTCGAACAGCTGAATTAGCAAAAATCTCTTTATCAGAAAATAGTGATTACTTGGCTGATTTGGGTTTTATTGAGTCAGGACTAAGTCAGAATATTGCTCAGCAAGAATTAGCAAATGCAATTGATACAAGTATTTCTCAAGTGGTGAGCTTGGTCCTCGATGCAATACACCAAGGTGGTTGTAAGCCTGATGTTATATATTTAACAGGTGGTAGTGCTCAATCACCATTAATTAAAGCCGCACTAACTCATGCTTTAGGTGATATTCCAATGCTAAATGGTGATCACTTTGGCAGCGTAACTGCAGGATTAACTAAATGGGCAAAACAACTATTTAGTTAATAAGTTCGTTTAAACTAATTAAGTCTTGTTGCTAAATAGTTTTGATAATCAGGGATCTCTCTTAGGATTTCTGATGTCATCAGTGGAGATGACAACAGCATATCGGCACTTGCTTCTGTACATGCAACTGGAATATTCCAAACAGCCGCTAATCTTAAAAGCGCTTTAATATCTGGGTCGTGAGGCTGAGAAGCGAGCGGATCCCAAAAGAAAATAAGCACGTGAATTTCATGTTCTGCTATTTTTGCGCCTAGCTGTTGATCGCCGCCCATAGGGCCACTTAAAAGCTTTTCTACCGGTAGGTTCGTGGCTTGCTCTATTAAATTCCCAGTAGTACCCGTACCATATAGCTTATGCTCTGTTAATAAATTTTTATGTTTAACGCACCAGTTTTCTAATGACTTCTTTTTACCATCGTGTGCAACGAGTGCAATGTGTTTTTTTGCAGGTAATGTTCTTTTTATTGTTTCCATACACTTTCTCTATTTATATTTTTATAAATAATTACATATAATCAACTTATTTCATAATGCAATCTTTGCTTACGATCTGTCATTAATAATATCAACATAGGTAATAACAAGATCATATGAAAAGCGACATACAGAGGTGCGTTAAAATTAAACATATGTGTTATTGTCACAAATAGTCCTGCACCGCTCATCTGCATTAAACCAATCAGGGCTGATGCTGTTCCTGCTTGTTTTGAGAAGGGTTCTAATGCCTTACCTGCAGCTGATCCTAATGTTAGCGCTAACCCAACAGAAGTAATAAATATTGGCAGCATAAATGCCCAAGCTTGTTTGATACTGGATAGTGCAATTAATAATAAACCACCTAATACTAATAACATCAAGCCAATTAAGAGTGTTTTTTTTGTGCTACGTTTAATGAAAATCGGTGCTATAAAACTGGCGCATATACTAATTAATGCATTAACAGAAAACCAATGTGTGAAGCTTTCCATTGTTAAACCTTGTTCTTTCATTAACCAAGATGGTGCAGAAGTTACAAAGGCTAAAATCGCAGACATTGAGAGTAAGCAAATACTTGCGTTGAACATAAAGCTTGAATTACTAAGCATAGGCATAAAACGTCTGAAATCTAAAATGCCACCTTGAAAGTGAGTATCTTGAGGTTTTGTTTCTTTGAAGGTGGTTAAAAATATAACTAAGCTTACAAGACCAAACCCTGCCAGAAATAAGAAGTTAACTCTCCAACCAAACTGTATGGTTAACCAACTACCCAGAATGGGTGCTAAGGCAGGTATAAAACAAACTATACCATTTAAATATGTGATCATTTGCGCGCTTTTATTTGCATTAAAGCTATCTCTGACAATGGCAAAACACGAAACAAAAGTTGCACTAGCACCGACTCCTTGAAGTATTCGTGCAAATATTAACATTTCAAAGTTTGTTGCTAAATAAGCAAATAATGAAGTAACTGTGTAGACAATAATACCAAATAAGGCGATTGGTTTTCTGCCATATTTATCAGATAAAGGGCCTAAAATCAGTTGAGCAATACCCACGCTGACCATAAATAAGCTAATAGTTAACTGAACGTCACTATTTGATACGTTAAGGCTGGAGGCTATTTCCACAAAAGCGGGTAAATAAATATCTATTGCTAACGGGCAGAAAATAACAAGTAATACTAAAACAAGAATGCTTCTAAATGTACTGAATGATTTATTGGTCATAAATATATTTATATGTAGATGAATAAAAACTAAGGGCAGGGATTATATTAGATTTTAATTAAAAATATATAAAAAATGGTCAACAATTTTGACCATTTTTTTATCGTATTGATAAACTTACAATAGTAGTTATTATTTAATTTTAATTACGATGAACTGTCTTCAACACGGATAGCTGCTTTAATTATTTTCACTTCAGATTCAGTTCGACCACTTCGACTACCCAAAGTTTCTATTTTTGCTAAAGAGTCATCTAAACCCTTAACGACTTCACCAAATACTGTATGGCGGCCATTTAAAAAAGGTGTCGCTTTAAATGTTAAAAAAAACTGGCTACCGTCAGTACCTGGGCCTGCATTTGCCATACTTAAAACCCCAGGTTTATCATGTACAGCTGACTCTTTACTGAACTCACCTTGGTATTTATAACCTGGGTTCCCTCGTCCTGTACCTAATGGATCACCACCTTGAGCCATAAACCCTGGTATCACGCGATGAAAAATCAAGTCATCATAAAAACCTAGTTTAGTAAGGTAAATCGTACTAGATACATGCATTGGCGCAGTATCGGGCAATAACTTAATACTTATATTGCCATGATTGGTTTGTAAATCCCAAAAATAATCTTTACCTTGTGTAAATTCAATTAAGTCAGGTTTAGCTAATTGTGTTTTCCATTTGCTATCTTCAGTATTTATTTTTTGCTTAGCAATAAATTCATCTGTTTGAGTTATTGCTGGATCGGCTTGGAAGCAACCATTAAGTGATAGAGAGATAAAGCCAAAACCAATTAATTTATAGAAATTATTCATAAATATATTCATTCTTTTATTAATTCTTTTATTTGTAGCAATATTATGCCCAGTTTATTTCAACAGTAAAGTCGCTTTGTCATGTAATTTATCGAGAAGTTGATTTAAATTCTTCTGCTCTTCTTCTGATAGTCCTTTGAGTAACTCTTTTTCTTTTTCCAGTACTCTGGGGACTAAAATTTGATAAATTTCTTTGCCTTTATCGGTTAAATATAATTGAGTAAATCGTTTGTCTTTATTATTTACAGTTTCATTAATTAAATCATTTGATCGCATTGTATTAATAGCACGGCTGATCTGCATTTTTTCTAAGTTTGTTAATACAGTAATTTGTTTTGCTGATAAACCTGATTGTTCACCTAAAATGGCCAAAATACGCCACTCATGACGAGATAAATCAAATTCTCCAGTATAAACACGTGCGATATTTTCGCTGATCGCCTGTTGCAACATAGCAAAGCGATAAGGGAAAAATTGATTAAGGCTCAGAGACTCATGTTTATCTGTTTTGGGCACTTTTTTAACTCCAAAAAATTGATATAACTAAAATGCCTTAAAATGAAATAAAAATCAATGGTAACAAAGGTTACTATTGACATTGGTAACGAATGTTACTAAATTATTAAGCATTCATTTTGGGAGAAGTTAATGATCGACATAAAACAAATTCATCATGTGGCATATCGTTGTAATGATGCAAAAGAAACCGTTGCTTTTTATAAAGAAAAATTAAATATGGAATTTCTAGTAGCGATTGCTGAAGATAAAGTTCCTTCAACAAAAGAGCCCGATCCATATATGCATTTGTTTTTAGATGCAGGGGCAGGTAATATTTTGGCCTTTTTTGAATTACCTAACTCTCCCAAAATGGATAGAGATCACAATACACCTGAGTGGGTTCAACATATCGCTTTTAGGGTTGAAGATGAAGCCGCTTTAATCAGTGCCAAAGAGGAACTTGTTGCAAAAGGTGTTGATGTATTAGGACCGACTTGTCATGGCATTATTAAATCGGTTTACTTCTTTGATCCAAATGGTCATAGATTAGAGCTTACATGCGTAACAGGTACACCAGATCAAATGGCAGAATTAAAACGCGTTGCACCTGAGATGATAGAAGAGTGGAGTGTGACAAAAAAAGCACCTAAACATGCTGCTTGGTTACATGAAAAAGAGTTTTCAAAATAGTTTTATACGAAAAAATCCGGGATTACCCGGTTTTTTTATTATTAGATTTTTTGTTTTTAATTTCAGTGATATTTTCACCTTCAACAATTTGCTTGATGGATGCATCAATTTGAGCACCAGCTTCTATGCTAATCGTTTTATGATTTATATCACCAGTAACTTGAGCCGTTTTTTCTAATATCACTTTTATGGCGTTGATTGATCCTGTCACTTTACCTTTTACAGTCACTTCTTGCGCTTCGATACTACCATCTATCCAACCTTGCTCTCCAATAGTGAGACTATTGATATTAATTTCACCTTCAATTTTTCCATCAAGCTGAATAAGGCCTTGGCTGATTACATTACCTTTTATAACAACATCAGTTCCTATAATTGAAGGTGTTGCATTTTTATTAAGGGGGGCTGGTTGTGTTTGGTCTTTATTTTTAGAGAACATTTTCTAATGCCTTTGTTATTTTTAAAGGATTGATTGTTTTATTATTAAACATGAGTTCATAGTGTAAATGCGTGCTTGTACTACGGCCTGTACTGCCCATTAAGCCAATTACATCATTTTTAGTAACTGTTTGTCCTTTTTTAACTTTGATTTTGTATAGGTGACCATATCGAGTAGAAAACCCATTTAAATGATCAATTTCAATAAAATTACCATAGCTGCCATTTTTACCCGCACGTTTTATTGTGCCACTTGCGGGTGCAAATATTTGCGTTTTGATCCAACCTGCCATATCAATCCCTTTATGCATTGAACGACGTTTTGATATGGGATCTTTTCTATAACCATATAAGCTTGAAATGTAATAATCTTTAGCAGGCAGTTTTACAGGGACATTTTGTAAAGCCGTTTCTAATTCTTTTAATTCAATCAATTGGTCTATGATATTTTTTTGTTTATCTGTTGCTTTTGTTGATAAATCATATAATGGACCACCTTGAGCAGTTGTATTCATTGAAAAATGATTTTTGATCATTTCATTCGTTATGTTAGTGCTGCTGAGGGCTTTATCTAAAATGCTTTTACGTTCATGTAATTGTATCGCTAATTGCTGTAAGTTGCTCTCTTGCTTTAATTTAACTGCTAACAATTCATTTTTACTCGTTTGCATTTCATCAAGTAATGAGGCATTTTTAATTGATTCTTCAATCAAAATTTTATTATTTGATGGTGCTAGAGTTTTATTGCTGTCTGGATTTATTGTCTTAGGGAATGAATCTAATATGTTTTGCAAAAAAAGTTGTTGTTGCTGTAACTGGTTTAGTTCTTTATTTAATGCGTGATGTTTTTGCTCATATTCATTTGTTAAATGATCTAAATGTTGTTGTGACTGCTGTAAAGTATTGTGAGTAGAAGATACTTTTTGATTTAATGAGAAATACTGAGAACTTGAATATACGATCCATATGAATGCTAAAGTAGTTAAACTTAATAATAAAAGCTGGGTTAACCCTGTTATATTTACGTATTTAACTTCCCCATGTTGACGGATCAATAACTGACGTTCAGGTAAGTAATTTTTATATATTTTATTTAACCAGCTTAACATGTACATTTAAAAACTTTTTAACGCATAATCTCTCTAAGATACCAAATTTTAATCGAATAAAAAAGGGCATGTTTAGAATAACAAAACATGCCCATAAATTTATACCGATATTATTATTTTGTAGGTAAAATAGTGCCTTCAACAGAACCAAAACCAATGCGAGCAAAACCATCGGCTTCACACCAGCCACGCATAATTACTTTATCGCCATCTTCTAAAAACTTACGCTGTTCACCGTTACTTAAAGTAATAGATTCTTTTCCGCCGCGAGAAAGCTCTATTAAAGAACCTGCTTCTTCATGCTCTGGACCTGACTGTGTGCCAGAACCTAGCATATCACCAGGAATGAAATTACAACCATTTACCGTATGGTGAGTAACCATTTGTGCAACAGTCCAGTATGAATGTTTAAAGCTAGATTGTGATACTTTAGAAGCATCAGTGCCTTCACTTCGCATTTTTTCAGTTTCAATTTGAACATCCATAGTGACATCAAAAGAACCTTGTTCACGGTTTTTAGCAGAATCTAAATATTCAAGAGGTTGCGGTTCACTTTCATCACGAGTCCATGGCGTACGATAAGGTGCAAGCGCTTCAGTTGTAACAATCCAAGGTGACACAGTTGATGCGAAGTTTTTCGCAAGAAATGGACCTAAAGGTTGATATTCCCATGCTTGTAAATCACGTGCTGACCAATCATTAAATACGCAGAAACCAAATACATGATCTTCTGCATTTTGAATTGAAATCGCATCACCTAAATCATTGCCTTTGCCTAAATAAATACCCATTTCCAGTTCATAATCTATGCGTTTTGCAGGGCCGAATGATGGTACATCTGCGTCAGGAGCTTTAGTTTGACCTTTAGGGCGATGGAATTCTTGTCCAGAAACATCAATAGATGAAGCGCGACCATGGTAACCGATTGGTACCCATTTGTAGTTTGGTAATAATGGGTTGTCTGGGCGAAATAATTTCCCAACTGCCGTTGCGTGATGAATTGATGTGTAAAAATCAGTGTAATCACCAATATGACAAGGCATTGAGAACTCGATATCAGCTTGTGCAATTAAGCTATTTTCTAATATAGCTTGGTGCTCTGATCCTGTACGTAAAGCTTTTGAAAGTGATAAACGTAATGCTGACCAGTATTCTATGCCCATACCCATGAATTCATTTAATGCTGAGGCATTTGCAGCAACAACAGCGTCTTGTGCAAGACCAGAAAAAATATTTGAGCTTGCAATAACATTTAAGTCAAGTACTTGAGAACCTATGGCAACACCACCACGAAATTCTTCGTTTGAACCTTTACGACGAAATACTGCAAAAGGTAAGTTTTGAATAGGGAAGTCTGTACTTTCATTGTTTGCAGATGCAATCCAAGAAGTTAATTTAATATCATGTGTTTCGTTAATAAGGCTCATAGAGTTTCCTTTTCGGGCTATGCTTTTATAGTAAATACAATTAAGTATATAGATATAGCCAGTTATAAATATTTAAAGTGCAAAAACAGAAAAAAGCAGATTAAAAATCTGCTTTACTTCTTAGCAATTTGGAATTGTTAATTTAGTGAAAAATTACAATACACCACGTTTTTGTTGATCTCTTTCAATTGATTCAAATAGTGCTTTAAAGTTACCTTCACCAAAACCACCATCATCAACACGTTGGATCATTTCGATAAAAATTGGACCAAATAAGTTTTTAGAGAATATTTGCAATAAGTAACAATCTTCACCTTGGCTATCTACTAAGATTTGGTGCTTTCTGATTTTTTCTTTGTCTTCTTTAACCCAAGGTACGCGATCAAAGATTGTATCGTAATATTCAGGAATGATATCTAAAGTCGCAATCGTAGATTGATCAAGCTTATCTAAAGAGCTCACTAAATCATTTGTTAAAAATGCAATATGCTGAACACCTGGTCCATCATACATATCTAAATATTCATCAATCTGGTTGTTTTTACTGCCTTTACCTTCATTGATAGGAATACAGAAAGTTTCACAGGGCGATTTAAGTGCATAAGATATAAGTGCAGTTTCTACACCTTTAATATCAAAATAGCGAACTTCAGTAAAACCAAAAATGTTTTTATAGAAGTTTGCCCATGTTTCCATAGTACCTTGATAAACATTGTTAGTTAAATGATCTATTCTTAAGAAACCTTTATCTTCAACAACATTTTGTTCTGCTAAATCTTCAAAGTCATTTGCGTAAATAGACCCTTTATCACCAAAAATATCAATGAAGTAAATTAGGCTGTCGCCGATGCCATAAATTGCAGGGTAAGGTAAATCTTTATGAGTTGAATTAGTAGCGGGTTTTGCACCACGCTTTACTGCTTCTTCAAAAGCAGCATCAGCATCAGCTACGCGCCAACCCATAGAACAAATTGCTGGGCCATGGCTTTTAGCAAATTCAGCTGAAAACCCTTCGCGACTATTATTTAGTAAAAAGTGGATATCATTTTGATTGAAATAAACAATGTCTTTACCTTTGAAAGTCTTTAATTTTGAAAAACCAAAGTCAGTAAATACTTGTTCCATGTAATCAGCATCAGGTGTTGCATATTCCGTAAATTCGATGCCCATTAAGCCTAATGGATTAGTTGATTCGCTCATTTTAAATGCTCCTACAAATCTATCTAAAAATTCGTATTTAATATAGTTAGTATCATTTGTTACGGATGATTAACTATTATCATTCTAAGTAAAAGACCTAAGCCTCAATTAGTAAAGGTAGTGAGTTGTAAATTAAAGTGAACATAAAATAAAATAATACTTTAAGAAGCTAAAATGGATGTTTTACTTCTTTGAAAATATATAAAATCGTAGTTTTAAAATCCTGAAATAATAATTTAATGCTTGTAAGTTGTTAATTTGTAGGGTTTAAGATGGTTTACTTATATGAGAGAAGATATGTAGCTTTTAATTTTCAAGTGTAAATTAAAAGCTACATACATCCTGTTTTTCGTTTACATCAGTTTGATGTAGATCAAATATTAATTTCGACCAAAAAATTTCGCTCTCTGTTTAAGCCAAGGGTTGGGAGTATTTATTGGTGCATTTTCATAATGACGCTTAATAATTTGATTTAAGTTTCTTGTAGTTTGACTAAATGAAAGAATATTCGAAGGGCCATGCATTGTACTAATTTCGCCGGCTGTCATCGCTCTGCCTGCAAATAAAAGTGAATTTAAATAACCCGGTTTTGTTTCATAGTCATTGTCAGTAAAAAGTAATAAATGATCTTTAATTGCCCACCGTTCATTTATTGCCCCTTCATCCTTTTCACCAACAAACTTACCGTCAATGAAAACTTTAAATACACCTCCTTCCGGTGCCGTATAAAATACAACTGCAACACGATACCATTTATTTGCTTCAAGGCTGCCAAAAAAACCACTATCTCGAGTTGTTATGCCAACTCCACCTGATACTGCTTTATTTACATAGAGGTCGGCATCATCTGTATTATTTACATTTGTTTGTAATATGGCTCTGTAAGCATTATCACTGTCTGTCGGCCACATAATATCCATTACAATTGTGTAATCTGAAATCCAGCCGTTATTTTTGAAATCTCCATTTGGTATTGAATTGGGATACAGAGCGATAGCTTCAGATGGGCTATGTCTAGAAAAAGCCATCACGCCCGATTCTCCATCAGGCAGTGGCGTTATATTGAGTTTTGTTGTTGTTTCATAAATAGTTTCTTCTTTTCCCCAATTTTTAGAACCTGGGTCATAATAATCTAAATGTGATGGTCCATAGTCACTTTGTAACGGGTTATCAAAATTATTGAAGTTCCATGTAGAAATAAGTGAATCAGGGATACAGGAGTTTAAAATTGTTTCTGTATCTAAATGTCGACATTGACTGGTTCTAAATCTTGCGTATTTATCTAAAACAAACCAAGTTTCTGAAAGTGGAATGACAGATTCAAAATCAACATTTGCAAAAAACAAATCTGGATTTAGTGCAGCACCTTTATGTAAAAGTACTTTATAAATTAGACTATCACTTATATTTTCAGGAGCTTGAAAGAACCATGTCGGTTGCTCATTTACCATGATTTTAAGATTTTTTCCTGACACATTAGCTTGGTATAATGAATTAAATCCAGGTGTATTTGAGCGTTGCCTTTCAACCTTAAATGCTTTATGAAACATTTCTTGGGTTACTGCACCTGGAGTCCAAATTTTCTGTACTAAAGCACTATCTAATAATGCAGCTTGTGTTTGATGTACAAGTTTTGCTGCTTTTGAAACTATTTCAGAAACTTGAATTGCTGAAGGGTAATTTTCTGAAACTGCTATGAGTGTATTTGCATCAGGTGCATATTTCCCCATTATGCTATCAATTGTGTTAACCAATGGTTGGTGCACAGTTTCTATTGAGTTTGTATTAATTGTTTTATAACTATAATTTTTTAACTTTTTTAATTTGGTATCAAATTTTAATTCAATATCAGTAAGCCCTTGAGCAAAAAAGTTTGGCTGAATAACTAAAGAGCCATTAGTGAGCTCCGAAATAGCTTCTCCACCATGTGTATGGCCGCCTAGCGCAAGATCTATTCCTGCTACATTTTCAATGGTACGAGTATCTGCTCCTACACCCATATGACTAAGCATGACCATATAATCAACTTCATCATGATACTGTTCGACTAAATTTCTTGCAATTTCTTGCCATTGCCAGTTCATTTTAAATTCAGGTAAAAAATCAGGGATTGGAGTTGTTTCTAGCGGCTCATCTAGCTCATTCCATGGAACAGAGGTCATACCGAATAGACCAAGTTTAATACATCCAACTTGTACAATTGCAAACTCAACAGCAGAAAAATCATTTTCATTATTACCAATATATTGCGTATTACTTGCAAGGACTATTGAATTTGAATCTTGAGAATACTGTAATAGCTGATCTGAACCCCATGCATAATCATGATTTCCGATGACTCTAGCATCAAATTCCATTGCTTTAATTGCTTCAACTGTTGCGAATCCTTTTGAAGTTTGTTCTGCTACAGTGCCTTTTTCGTAATCATCTCCTCCATTAGTAAATAATGTATGCGGTTGTTCTTTTAATGCTTCTATATGATAAGACTTGATTTTGCTAAAAAGCTGTTCTTGATACCCGAAGCGAGAATGTAAATCTGCAACATGAATAAATCGAATACTTTGCTCTGATTGATTCGAATCACAAAAAGGGCCGATTGTTTTGTCTATTACTTTTGGTTCTTTATAACGAATTGCATATGTTCCTAGCTGCGTTATTTGAGCAGAAACCGTATTATTTATTTTAAAAGATGAAAGGTTATTTACCCATGAATTATCAATATATTGTGAGATATAGAGGTTTTTATTTTCTGAAATTTCTTTTGTTATGGACAAGGTAAGGGTTGCAGCTTGTGAAAATTGCTGATTATCAGGGGTTAAATGGTAAATACTCGATATGGTATTGACTTCATCAGGAAGCTGCGTTGATTCTGAAGCACTTGCTTTGAAAAGAGT
>Ga0209396_1001394_pt1 | contig 26999 bp, 21 predicted proteins | sample GOMGulsemesocosm_6_FD_184638 | JGI IMG/M metagenome (GOLD analysis project Ga0209396, IMG submission 184638) | Methane-oxidizing microbial communities from mesocosms in the Gulf of Mexico - GOM8C Gulf of Mexico (SPAdes) (version 2) | ecosystem: Environmental > Aquatic > Marine > Cold seeps... | reverse complement strand
ACACATAACGGCCAACAACGGCTAAGTTAGATGGTGCTTCCTCAACAGGAGGCTTCTCAACAATGGCTGTCATCGTTTTAGATTCACCAGGGGCTAAATCATGCCCCCCACAGTCGACAACACCATAGCTACTCACTTGCTCCATAGGGACAGGCTCAACCATAATTTGGCTATAACCACCAACTTCGTTGTAACGGGTTAACATCGCAGAAAGGTTTTCAGTTTTTAAATCGGCGCTTACTTCATCTAAAATCACATCAGGAAGTACAACAACAAAAGGTTCATTACCAATAATAGGGCGAGCCTTTAATACAGCATGTCCTAAGCCTTTAGCTTCACCTTGACGTACATGTAAAATGGTAACATCTTTTGGACAAATCGCTTGAATTTCATCTAACAACTGTCGCTTAACACGATTTTCTAAAGTAGTTTCAAGTTCAAAAGATTTATCGAAATGATTTTCAATGGCATTTTTTGAAGAATGCGTAACTAAAACAATTTCTTTAATACCTGCAGCAACACACTCATTAACAATGTGTTGGATCATCGGCTTATCAACAATTGGCAGCATCTCTTTCGGGATAGCTTTAGTTGCTGGAAGCATACGCGTGCCTAAACCAGCGACGGGGATTACTGCTTTTTTTATTTTATTTGTCATTTTCGTCCTTAATAACATTCATCGAAAGATAAGATTATTCGTCTGTTAAGTATATTTTTAGTCTATGATTCTATTTATTTATTATATCTTTTAGTTTTAATTTTATTGATATAAATTCTGCAATATTTTTATTTATGTATTTATTAGGATGTTTATCAAAAGGGCTGACTGTGTATAAGCCACTGTTTGTTTGATAGTTAGGTATAATATCACTGACAAAATAAAAATTAAGATTACTATCAATTAAATGTTGATTTATGAGATCACTATTCATTTTATCTACTTCGGATGATAAATTGTTTTTATCCCAAAATAAGAGGGTAAATTCAGATTCTGAAAATTTAGAAGATAATAGAAACTTTGACTTTTCGATCATTGCAAAGTATTTTGATGTTTCTTTTTGGGTAGCGATATTACGGCGTTTATCAAAAAAAATTTTATAAACAAATGACAAGTTCAATTTAGATAGTAAAGTTGTCTTTAAAAAACTTGTATTGTCATCAAAGTTTCCTCTTCGAAAAATATTCCCATTGTGAATTTCATACTTCGGGCCGTGTCTGTCCCAAGGAGAATAACCTGAAGCTCTAGCGATATGATCTGGGATTGAACTATATATTACTTTAACACTTTTACAACTAGCAGTTTCTTCATCAATTATGCCATTCTCAATTGCAGACAACATTTGATGCGGTCCATACCCATGAAAACCCAAATTAATAACTTTGAAACCATTAGCTAGAAAAGTTCCTAAATAATGAGGGAGTGTTTCGTTATCGTTCAATCCTTCCCCAAAGGTAAATGAGCCTCCAAAAAATAACACGCATTTAGTAGAGCTATCGTTAGAAGAAGGTGTAAACCTAAACCCATTTTCACCTATATTATAAATTACATCATAAATTAGAGTTGCATCTTTAGAAACAATTAGATTACGTTCAATCCCTGAAAGTGGTGCGTATCCCAAATCAATATCGCTCCGTGTATAACCATCAGTTGTATAACTTCCTGTTCTAGTTGATGGTATGGAACTATCCATATTATACAAATAAACTTCAGCAATAAAAATAGCTATAGGAAATGCTAAAACATTAGCAATTCCTACACGGAAACTTTGTCTTTTTGTGGTTAGCATAAAAATAACTAATGCTATGATCAAGAATAACATGACCCACGCCCAAGGGAGAATGAAGAATTTTAGTGCGCAGATCGATAGTAGACTAAGTACAAAAATATGAAAAGAAAAAGCTTTTAATAACGTCAACATAAAAGCACTAAAATAGAGTGTAAATAAATGGTGCTATTGCTGAACCCTGGGTTAAAACAAGTAGCCCCCCAAGTACCAATAAAACCATAAAAACTGGCAAAAGCCAGAATTTTTTTCTAGTTTTCATAAAACCATATAAGTCTTTTATCAGTTCAAACATCAGTAAATTTTTTCCATATGTTCTTTAGGTTGCTTTTTGCTATTAATCCAATAAGTTTCTAAAATCTGTTTTTTAGATCTTCTCATCGGATCTTTACCAAATAATTTTAATAACAAAGCCATAGGGACAAAAATTATTAAAAAGACTAGAGTCAATATAACTCTTGTATTAACAAGTCCTAAAAAGTGCCCTAAAATCATCCAAGGTATGTATAAGTATTTTAATAAGTAAGGAACTACAATAGCAATAAAAATAAAAATAATCGAGACAATAAATGGCCAAACAGAGTGTTCAAAATTTAAAAGAAAAGGTAAAATAATACCAAATATAACTGTAACAAATCCAGCCATAATTAGCCCAAAATTTCTATACCCTTTTTTACCGAGAGCTTCTATCTTTATCATGATGAATTTAATCCAATGTGAACTCGTCCTGCCAGGAAGAATCCTTAGACAAGATAGGTTGATCAACTTTATTGAGAATTATATTCCCAAGCACTAAGTAATCCATTTCAGTTCTCATAAAACACCGGTATGCATCTTCTGGCGTGCAGACTATTGGTTCGCCACGGACATTGAATGAAGTATTAATTACAACAGGACAAGCAGTGATTTTTTCGAATGAATCTAATAAATCCCAGTATTTAGGATTGGTATCTTGATGTACCGTTTGAATTCGAGCAGTATAATCTACATGAGTTACCGCAGGAATAACCGAACGAGCGACGTTCAACTTTTCCACACCCAAAAGTGTACTTTGTTCTTCAGTCACGGATAATTTTTTATCATCATGAATTTCAGAAACCATCAACATATATGGACTGACTCCTTCAAAGTCAAACCATTCAGAGACACTTTCAGCCTTGACGGAAGGAGCAAAGGGTCTAAATGATTCTCTATATTTTATTTTGAGGTTCATGGTTTGTTGCATTTTTTTACTTCGAGGGTCACCCAGGATTGATCTAGCTCCGAGGGCCCTTGGTCCAAATTCCATTTTCCCCTGAAACCAGCCAATAACATTTTCATTTGCAATATACTCTGCAACTGTTGGTGCAAGCTCATTTGAAGCTACTATACAGTAGTTTGCTGAAGTGCTATCCAAATACTCAATAATTTCTTTATCAGTGAAGCTTGGCCCTAGGTATGAGCCTTCACTACTATCTGAATTCCCCAATGCATTTCTGTCATTCCCCAGATAATCGTACCAAATAGAAAGAGCTGAACCTATTGCCCCCCCTGCATCACCTGCCGCAGGTTGTATCCAAATGTTTTTAAATATTTTTTCTTTATGAAGTCGACCATTAGATACACAATTAAGAGCCACTCCACCCGCTAAACATAAATAATCAACATCAAGATTTTTTTTAATAGATTTAGCTATATTTAAAACAACTTCTTCAGTTACAATTTGGATAGAGCGGGCCATATCCATTTCTTTTTGAGTGATTTCCGACTCACTAGTTCTAGGAGGGCCACCAAACAGTTGACTAAATTTACTGTTTGTCATAGTGAGCCCGGTAGCATAATTAAAATAGTCCATATTTAAACTAAAGCTACCATCGGATTTAACAATTATTAACTTATCATAGATTAAATCTACATATTTAGGTGTCCCATATGGAGCAAGTCCCATTAACTTGTATTCACCAGAGTTTACTTTAAAACCAGTATAATATGTAAATGCTGAATACAGTAAGCCTAATGAATGTGGAAAATTTATTTCCCACAATGGAGTTAATTTATTACCTTCTCCCAACCATACTGAAGTGGTAGCCCACTCACCAACGCCATCAATACAGAGTACTGCGGACTTGTCATAAGGTGATGGATAAAAAGCAGAGGCAGCGTGTGACTGATGATGTTCTGTAAACATCAACTGAGGTAAACTGTTCTTCGAAAGACCACTTAAAGCCGAGAGTTCACGCTTAAGTGTATCTTTTAAGAATAGCTTCTCCTTCAACCAAATAGGCATAGCCATTAAGAAAGAGCGTAATCCCCTTGGTGCATAAGATAAGTAAGTTTCTAAAATTCGCTCAAATTTAATTAATGGCTTATCATAAAAAACAACATAATCTATGTCTGCTAGACATAGATTATTATCTTCCAAGATAAATTTAATTGAGTTACTTGGGAAGCTAGGATCATGCTTTTTACGAGTAAAACGCTCTTCTTGAGCTGCAGCTATAACATCCCCATCAACAACAAGGGCAGCAGCACTATCATGATAAAAGGCAGAAATGCCAATTATTTTCATAAAATGTTCCTTATACCAACGATAAATCGTTGATTATTGCTCAACCTAGTAAAATAATAAATTAAGAAACAAGACAAAAGGCCTTCAGAAGAGCAATTTAATTGTAATTAAACCCGATAAAATTCACGATACCATTTAACAAATTCAGCTATGCCTTTTTCAACGCTTACTTGAGATTTGTAGCCTGTCGCATTGAATAAGTCATTAACTTCCGAATAGGTTTGATAAACATCACCCGCTTGCATTTCACGAAAATTTTTATTAGCTTCAATATCGAGCTCGCTTTCAATGGCTTTAACAAACCCCATCAAATTAATGGGTGAGCCATGCCCTATATTATAAATAGAATAAGGTGCTGAGCTAGAGGCTATCGAGCCACTTTCAACTTTCCATTCAGGATCCCGTTTAGGAATAACATCAGCAATACGTACAATACCTTCAACAATGTCATCTATGTGAGTAAAGTCACGCCACATGTCACCGTTATTATTAATATCAATTGTATCCCCATCTAAAATCTTTTTGGTAAAGATATAAGGTGCCATATCTGGGCGTCCCCATGAGCCGTAAACTGTAAAAAACCTCAAACCAGTTGTAGGTGTATCATAAAGATGAGAGTAACTATGCGCCATCAATTCATTAGATTTTTTTGTTGCTGCATAAAGCGAAACGGGATGGTCAACTGAATCACATGTCGAAAAAGGTGTCTTATTATTCAAGCCATATACCGAACTTGAAGAAGCATAGATCAAATGCTCAACATTGTTATTTCGACAACCTTCAAGAATGGTTAAGTGTCCGATTAAATTAGAATCCGCATAGGCCATAGGGTTTTCGATTGAATACCTCACACCCGCTTGGGCAGCTAAATGAATAACTCGTTCAAATTTCTCATCGGTAAATAATATAGACATTCCTTCACGTTCTGTAAGATCCATTTTTATAAATCGAAAATGCCCGTTATCACCTTTTGCACTGTTATCTGTAAATTTATCTAACTCAGCCAAGCGTGCTAGTTTAAGGTTAACATCGTAATAATCATTTAAATTATCAATGCCAACAACATCATGCCCTTGTTCACATAAACGCTTTGTTACGTGAAAACCGATAAAACCGGCTGCACCGGTAACTAAAACCTTCATTTTTTTTCCTTAATCTGAACCGAATAAATCACGTGTATACACTTTTTCTGAAACAGAATTTAATTCGTTACACATTCTATTTGAAATAATCACATCAGAAATTTTAGTGAATTCGTTAATATCAGTATAAACTTTCGAATGAAAAAACTCAGCTTCAGCTAATTCCGGTTCGAAAATTACAACTTCTATACCTTTAGCTTTTATTCTTTTCATAATACCTTGAATAGAGGATGATCTAAAATTATCAGATCCACTTTTCATGATTAGTCGATAAACTCCTACTACATTCGGATTGCGTTTAACAATAGAGTCGGCAATGAAGTCTTTTCTGGTACTATTTGAATCGACAATCGAACGTATAATATTATTAGGAACATCCTGATAATTTGCTAAAAGTTGCTTAGTATCTTTAGGTAAGCAATAACCACCATAGCCAAATGAAGGATTATTATAATGATTACCAATACGAAGATCTAAGCTAACCCCCTCAATGACCTGTTTAGAGTCTAAGCCGTGGGCTTCGGCGTAACTGTCTAATTCATTAAAATAGGCTACTCGCATAGCTAAGTAGGTGTTTGAAAATAATTTTACGGCTTCTGCTTCTGTTGAATCAGTAAATAGGATATCAATATCTTTCTTTATAGCCCCTTGGGCCAGTAAGTTAGCAAAGGTTTCTGCACGTTGACTTTTTTCACCCACTATGATTCTTGATGGATGTAAGTTATCATAAAGGGCTTTACCTTCACGTAAGAATTCAGGTGAAAACATTATATTTTCACAATTGAATTTTTCTTTTACACTTTGCGTATAACCAACAGGAACAGTGGATTTAATAATCATCACTGCATTAGGATTAATGGTTAAAACATCTTTAATAACAGCCTCAACCGATGAAGTATTAAAGTAATTAGTTTCAACGTCATAATCTGTCGGTGTTGCAATTACTACAAAGTCAGCATTTTTATATCCGTACTCTTTATCTAAAGTTGCTCTAAAGTTTAACTTCTTATTTAATAAAAACTTTTCAATTTCAACATCAGAAATTGGCGATTTTTTTTCATTTAACAGGTTAATCTTTTCTTCAATAATATCAACCGCAACCACTTCATTGTGCTGTGCTAATAACATTGCATTTGATAAGCCAACGTAACCTGTTCCTGCGATTGCTACTTTCATTTCTATCCCTATTTAACCTTCACGTTTATATTTAACAAAATCTATCAACAAATAAACAACAAAAGATGGGTAACTAATTAACACCCTACTAATTGTTCTAGGTTCAACAATGAACCTGTATGCCCACCTCAAATTTAAACGATTTATATACTTAGGATAAAAATCGATCCTTTTTGTTGTTTGAGATATAAAAGCACCACATGTAAAAATATAGCCGTTTATAAAGGGCGTTAATTCAGAAGCTACAGCTTCTTGCTTTCGCCCCCCCAATCCTAATATAACGATATCAGGTTTATCTTTTGTAATTTCGTCTTTTACTTTAGAAAACTCATCATCAGAGAAATAACCATTTCGTTGACCAACAATCAGTAAGTCTGGGTATTTATTAATAATTATTTTACAAAAATTACTAACATCTTCATTAGTTCCACCACAAACATATAATGTTAACCCCTCTTTTTGTGCCTTATCAAAAACACGAGGAGCTAACGAAGTCATATCAAAGCTCTGACGTTTGGGAACTTTAACACCAAACAACTTAAGAAATGATGACATAAATAGGCCATCAAATCTAACCCCGTCTACGTTCTTAATCAATTTCATATTTTTTCGAAAATAATTATATGTTGATGGATTTAAGTAAACAACACTGCCCTTCTTATTATTTACAAGCAGCTCTTCAACATCAACAATTTTTTCTTTTATAAAAGCAAACATTAGTCATTATCTCTATTTGATTTAATACTCATCTAAATAACAGCATGTTATTTAGATTCTTTAATTACAGCCTTTATTAACAAGTTTCCATCAGAACTATCCATAAACTTCTTTGTTAACATCTGTGAGCCGACCATATTTAAATGATTACTATCAAAATATAAAGGTATTCCCTCATTAGTAAACAATGGTAGTTCTTGTCTCTTACCTGTAAATATATTTAAATCTAAAAATGATACATTCTCATATTCTTCGGCAATATCTTTGACCTTCAGGTTAGCTAAAACATATGATTTATCAATTTCATTGACGTTACTTTTATTAAACCCACTTATCGCTGTCGATCTAAGGTATTCCTGAGGTACGTTGTTAATGTAACTAGGTATTTGAGGGAAAATAATAATTTTATTTGCACGTTTAGATAGTATATCTAATGCTTCTTTTGTTTCATGAAGCCACTCTGTATTAGCATCCCACCTGGCAGCTAAAAATACAAATTGAATAGCGCCTCTATCTACAATACTTCTAACCTCAGTCCGAAAAGCTTTGCATAGTTCTGGGTTTCCTCCTAAATTTTTACTATGTAAAGTATATAAACTTGGAAAGCAATTAGATGTTATAAAGGTTGCTGTTTTAAGACCATTTTCATTTCCAATTTGATTAACTAAGTGTTGATAATGACCAGCATGCGAATCACCAATAAAGAGCGCATTAGATACTCCCTCTTCAATACCTAGTGAACAATCGAGAGATTCCTTATGATTCAATACTGTATCAGTCTGATAGCACCAGCCTTTGGAAATCGTTGGCATTTCTAGTGTTTGTTTAACCTTTAAATATTTGGCATTACCTTTTAGCCTGCTATCAAAACCATCATTGACAATTATCAACATACTAATACAAAAAATAATTAACGACGGAACAACAAATATACGGATAAACACTGATGCATCTGTTAGTTGTACTATTCGAAGTCTCTTTTCTACAAAATGCCAAGTTAATATAGCCAAAACGGTAGTCAATAAAATTACCCCACCACCTAAAACAAAATCTAGCTCGTAATTCAGATAATTAAGATAGGCGATTATTGGCCAATGCCATAAATACATAGGATAGGAAATTAGCCCTATAAATACCAAAAACTTAGATGATAGGACTTTGCTAACATGTGTGGTGTTACCACTTCCTGATAAAATAATAAATGCCGCACCTAAGCAAGGCCACAAAGAGTTTACCCCTGGGAAAACAGAAGATTTTGATAAGCTAAAAGCAGAACCTAAGATTAAAATACCACCAAAAACAGAAATATAATTTGCTAGATAAGGGTTTAACCTAAAACCTGAAGCGAGAGTAATAGCAAGTAAAGCTCCAATCAATAACTCTCCAGCCCTAGACGGCAAAAAATAATATGCTGCATTGGGCTTATGCACAGCAGCCCATTCTGAAAATATAAAAATACTTATTACAGCGATTACGGTTAGAGGTATAATTGACTTATTCCATTTTGATTTGAATATGAAGAGCAAAACGAAGGGCCAAATAAAATAAAATTGCTCTTCTAAAGACAAAGACCAAATATGTAAAAGAGGCATTTCACCTGTATTAGAATTGAAATATCCTCCAGTTACTTTCCAGAAAAACATATTAGCTAAAAAGATACTCGACGCAATAAAACTTTTAGCCAATGCAATAAAATCATTTGGCAACAGTAGAAAAAAACCTAAAAATAAAGTTGTGAAAATAACCACATAAAACGAGGGTAATATTCGCTTAATTCTTTTGATATAAAAATTAAATAATTTAAATTCATTTCTTTGAATATCTTTGCTGATTATTGATGTAATTAAAAAGCCGGAAATAACAAAAAAGACATCTACACCTACAAAGCCACCACTTATTGCCTTGAAACCGGCATGGTAAAAAATAACAAGTAATACTGCAATAGCTCGTAAACCATCAATATCTGATCTATATTTTAAACTCATCCTAAATATCTCGATTATTTATTATTTTATAAGGAGAAAATCCAATATAGAACAGCATACTAAGAGCAAAAAACACACTATTAAAACCTGAAACCGATAATGAATTTAAAAACATAACACCAAGAAATGTATAAGAAACACGATTGGAATACCCTGCTCTAGATAAAAGGAAGTAACAAGAATAAAATATAATTAAAGTGCCAACCACACCGTGATCAAAAATAGATCTTAACAAAAATGAATGTAATATTAAAGAATAGCAACTACCATCGTTTTTAAAGCTGAACAAGCCAGGGTAGAAATATAACGCATTACAAGATGTCTCTAATAATGCGGAAATACGCATATGACCAAATAATATTTCTAAATTTGAGCTGTTCATCATTTCTAGTAAAAATACACGAAAGAAAGCAATCCTATCAATTCCACCAAGACCAGTTAAACCATATTTTGATATTAATAATGAAGCAAATACAGCAACAAATACCATACAAATAACAGAAAACGATAGTATTTTTTTCCAAGTAAGTCCTTTTAAATAGACACTCGCTAAGACCAAAAACAATATAGGAATAGCTGATTTAGAACCAGAAATTAAGAATATAACGATAATAGTTAAAAGCTCCCAACCTTTTATTTTCTCGAAAAGAATGAACTTTAAGTAAAACATTAAACCTAGAAGCATGAGCTCAAAGTTATTTTCTCTAAAAAGTAATGGTCGGTCATTTAAACTTAACAATACAGATGATACATATTTAATAAAAAAGAAGATGACTAACCATTTATAAAGTTGATAAAATCTTTGTCTCCCTCCGATCCTTTTTCTTTCAAAATAAAACAATATGGTGAAATAAAATATGGCTTTATAGGCAAGTAAAAAATCTAGTAAGTGGTTACCTTGGAAAACGGTAGCTATTAAAAATGAAATAACAAAATAAGAAAAAAATACAATAAACAGCAGTAAAGATGTCTGATCAGCAAATTTTGGCTTATAGATAAAAACAGATAATACTATCAGGATATCAAATGCTGTAGACACATTAATAATATGCGCTCTTCCATAGTTAGCAAATCCGAGGATACCAAGGATGACAAAACAAAAAAATAAAACTTTAAAGTACACTTAAACACCCTGATTAATATAGACTTACAAAATTGATTGCTTATATGTGCTTCTATCGAAATCTAAAAATTTACCAAAAAACTTTTGCCCTTGACCTCTATAAGTACCAGCCATAGGCCAAAACGTCATTTCACCTACATAAATTTTTTCTTGGCTAGAAAAAAGATCAACTCTTACACATTTAAAATCAGCTGATACTTTTCTAGCTACTTCTAGCATCTCATCCCAATTAGACGGTTTTATAAAGCCAGTACCTAACTCAAATTTTTCATGTAAAGGAATCTTTATATCGATCCCCTCTGGTGTTAGCAATTGCTCTTTTGAATTATTCCCTCTGTCATAAATATAATGACAAAACTTAACCACACCATTAACACAATAAAACTTGTAATCTGCTGGTGGTGTTAAACTATCAGGTTCTATGTAGTGTTCAATAATTATTCTAGGAGGGACAAAACTATAAGCCCATTCACCAACACTCCAACCAAATTTTCTTTGCAAAGAAGCTTCAAGCCCCTTTTTTGATTTCAATTTATCTAACTCATTTTTATCTTTAACTAGCACAACAGTCCCAGAGTCATGATTAGTTTTCATAACAAATGAATGTGGTAATTTTTCAAAATTAATATCGTCGAAAGATTTCACAGCTTGATACATAGGAACTAAATACTTTGCACCAGCTTTATCCTCGACATAATCACGTACTTTTAATTTATCTGAGCAATCAATTTGCAACTTATCTTGATCAAATAATTTTAACCACTGAATTTTATCATTAAAATCTTTACAGTTAACAAGATCTGGAAATTTAAACAACTTCCTCGCTGTATGCTGATGAATGATTATATATAACTCTTTATGTTCTTGGGTTAGAGGTAGATCCTTACAATCATTAAGCCACTTACGCTCAATTAATCCAGAACTAAAAACATTTACAACCGGTGCTGCAATATTATTTAAAATAAACCTTAGGGTAGTTTCTATCATAGTTTGAGCGTTAACTACTTGGTTAACTTTCCTTTTGAATGTGATAACACTGCATCTTTCAACGTTGCAATTGAGTCTTTCATACTAACATCGTTTTTCCCTACAAATGATTTGTAGTGAGTCGCCTTTATAAATCTATCTTCTAATAACTTATGAAAATGTAAAATTTCTCCATGAAGTTCTTTCATTTTTAAATCATTTAATTTTGGAATAATGTTTTCTAAATCAAGTTTACTATTGATTCTGAAGACTCTTGGCATACCTTCATACCATGCTCTTCCAAAATTTAGAGTAGGTGTCCCTCTTATTGCACTTTCCCAACCGATAGTCCCGCTAACAGTAACCGTTGCAATTGCATCATCAATTAATGTAAATGGGTCACTATCGACACTATCAAAATATATCCGTGTTGATATTGCAGATATTCTATTATAAAAAAGATTATTTCTTCCTGCAGAACCTTCTTGATCGCGATAAAATTGTGATTTGTGTTCCTTAACAATAATATTAATATTTTCAGGAAGAGCTTCATTAAGGAGTTGAATCATTAGAATTTGATCAGCATAAGAACCGCCGGTCGGGCAAGATGTTTCTTCTGGTTGATAGTGCAGTGCTACAAAAATATAGGGCGTTGCTCTATCCCACTTAGTACTCAAAATATTTTTATATGCTTTTTCAATCGACATCACCTTCAAAGCATGGCTAAATTTAACTTTACTGTACTCAAGCCAACCCATTTTGTTTTCATAAGGCATATAACCAAATTTTGTCCAATAAGTATTTGGCTGTTTGAACTTATAAAAATTTCCTTCTCGTAGATTTCGGCTAAAAGAATTATAGAGTTTTTTCAACGGTTTTAGAAGGGACTTATTATTTTTCGCGTGAGCTTTCATATAATCAGGAATAGCAACTTTATAATTAGCTAAATTTTGATTAACTCTAGCTAAAACGCTATCACTTGGCACTTCCAATTTACCTTGATAGTCTGCAACTATTTTAGGCATTTCTTCAATATTAGGGATAAGCAAACTATTTGATCCAAAAGGAGTAAGCTGAAAAGATAAATAATCCCTTGATTTAATTTTACAAGCCACATATAAAGCATAATCAAAAACACGATGAGGTATTGATGGGGAAACAACAAGTTCAATGTTTTTATCTTCGATTACAGACAACCAGCGTCCTACTAGATCCCTAAAGTAATATTGTCGGGTTCCTGTTGTCATTCTTTTTTCAGTTGGGTCTAATCGATTCATCATTGTCATAGCTTGAGACTCATACCAAGCTATAGACTTCAGTTGCAGTTCATCTAACGGGACAGGTACACTGTCTTTCGGAAATCCCTGGCCTTTCCATGCATCTTCAATTGTTTGGAAGAAACATTCACCTAAGTTAGAGTTTGAATACAACTCTTTTTCATCTCTCCAGTGAACAACATAACTAGCATTTAAACTATGAAGCTTCAACTCCTTCATAACCTTGAGCCAAGGTTCAGCAATACAGCAAATAAATATAATATTTTTTTCAGACATAATGATATTTTCAGACATAATAATTTTAAACTTTTAACTGATTCTTAAAAGCAAACCAGGACTTCGTGATACAAAGGCACACCATTGAACCTAATAAGGAATACATTACAATATTTACACTCCCGTTGTTCACACCAATTAAACAACCAACTATAAAAAACACTAAACTACTTACATGACTGTATAGTATTTTATTATCAAGGCCTTTAGCGTACAAAACATAGTGTGGAACCATACTTAGTGAATATAAAAATGACATTATTAATAAAAGCCATAACAAGTAAGTATTTTCCAACAAAATCAACTTATCTGTCCATTCAAACACGAAAGGAGCAAATATTCCTATTAATATAGCGATCCCTCCGCCAATAATTAAAACAGACTGAATGAGTTCTTTAAGGTTTTCCTTATATTCAAAGAAGTTACCTTTCTTATAATTACCGACTAATTTAGGATAAATGAAAGAAAATACTGTAGGTACAAGAACACTATTTACCGCCATTGCTATACTTATATATACTACATAAACAGCTAGCATATCTTTACCTCCTACATACTCTACAATATATCGGTCTGCTGTCATAATAGCTCTATAGCATAGTGTCGCACAAAAAAATTTAAAGGCGATTAAATAGCCTTTTCTAATCCATACTTTATCTACTTTTGAAAGAGACAGACTTGGAAGTTGATTGATAACAAAAAAGCTACCGATAATTATTGATACTAAACTTCCTATGAGCCATGACCATAAAACTATATCAATCTTTCTAAAGGATTCGTCCCACATAAAAAGTGCAATAACAACCCAACACCACGCACCTAGCCTAAAGAAAAGGATAAAACTAGCAACAAGCTGCTTTTGCATTGTTATTAGAATGCGATTAATTTCTTGGGCTATATGTTCACTTACAAGCAAAAATATGTATATTGGCAAAAATGCTATGGGTAACCAGTCATTATAAAAAATAACAAGCTGTAGAGGTAAACCAATTAAATATAACACTAACGTAGCTATGCTTTGATGCTGAATAACCCAAAACCATTTTGATTTATCACCACTCAACATCTCCCTTTGGCTATAAGTGTAAAAATCCCCCCCCAGCAACGTTACTGAAAAACTCAATGTGGCAATAATTAGGCCATATATTCCTATATCAATAACGGAAAGGTATTTAGCTAAAAATATGACTAATACAAATTTACTGCCCATACTTAAGGATCTTAGGGCTAAGTTGGCCATTCTTTCTAAAACTTTATGATTCATCTTTATAAGTTCAGATAAGTTTTTTTAAACTTATCTGAACTCCTTCATTAGATATTAATTAGGTCTATACGGATTAATTAGATTCAAAATTTATTGTAATATTTTCAAAGCGACATTTTTTACAAAGTAACGACAACTCTTATACATTAAAATGAAATTATATTTATTATTACTTAGGAATCAACCTTCTGGGAACAAGTTAGTATATATATGTTATCTAAATAAAGAGTCTTCCTAGCATAGTAATAATTTATAACTTATAGAGAAACAACTTCATTTATTAATTTATTGTCTTCTACGAATATAACCAAATGTTTGCAGTAAGCTTACAAATATTCTTTTATTAGCTGACCAAGATGAACCAAAACGTGGTTCATCCTTTCGGCTTCGAATGTTAACGGGTAGTTGATGAACATTCCTTTTATTTAATAATGCCCAGGTAAGTAATTCCGTCCCAATTGAGTCATAAGTTTCAAAGACACCGTACTCTTGGAATAAAGATGCTCTGTAGACCTTTAAGCCACACAAAGGGTCATATATATCGAACCGTCTGGAGAAATATTTACCATATAACCACTCTGAAAAACGTGCACTTTGGCTGCGAATACCAACAATAAGATCAAAGTCACCTTTAATCATCGCTTGTATTAATAATTTAACAGATATAGGGTCATGCTGACCATCTGCATCCATAGTTAGTAAATAATCTACATTTAGCTCTTTATTTGCATACGCTAGTCCCTGTTCAATAGCCTTTGCATATCCATGATTACTTTCTAGATCTAAAACCAATGCACCTGCTTTTCGAGCTATACGTGAGGTTTGGTCAGGTGAGTGGTCATTTACAACTATGACATTAGCAGCATTTCCAATAGTAACAATCAGTTCCTTTATAACGTGACCTATACTAGCTTCTTCATTATATGCTGGAATGATAATAGCTATTTTATTTGATGCCATTTAAGGTATTCTCCTGTAGGAACTGGTTCTATAACAGTTTTCCCAAGAATATTATCCAAATGGTAAGGCTCAATTGCATCAATAGGACAAGGACGTAGACACTCTAAATGATCTAGAGTTAAAATATCACCCACTTTCACATTTTGTCTCATTCTAATAGATCTACGTTGCACAATAACAGTGTCTTTCTCATTTTCTTCGACTTTCTTAATTCCCGTGCCCATAGCTAAGTAAAGTTCATTTGAACGATCAACCATCTCTCTCCATGATGATGGATTCATTGCAAATTTATGATCAGGTCCATCATTATTATTATTATCAGTAAAATGCTTTTCAATAATATTTGCACCTAAAGCTATAGCACCAAGAGTTGTAGCATGACCTGGCGTATGATCACTTAAGCCAAGAATAGCTCTTGGGTACATCGAACGTAGAGTTTTTAACACATTTAAATTAATGTACTTAAAATTTTCAAGCGATGCTGTGTAGTTAGTATTACATTGCATAATAACGATGTTACAAGTTTGTTTTAATGTAGTCTGAACAGCGGCGTCTATTTCATCAAGGGTCGAGGCACCGCAGGCTAGAAGCATAGGCTTCCCCTTAGAAGCCATCTTATTTATGATTCCTGGCCAAGTAATATCACCTGAACCCACTTTAAAAGCAGGTACATACTGATCAACGAAATCTACAAGCTCTGTTGAGTATGGACTAGTAAAAAACTCTACACCGGCATCTTTACATGTATCAACCAATGTTTGCGTCCAATCAAGATTAATTGATGCATTTTTATAAACTTCAAAAACTGACTTTTTCCAATTACCTTGATGGGATTGCCCACTCTTTAATGATTCAAATCCATGCTTGCTTACTATAGATTTTGCTTCAAAATGCTGAAATTTAGCAGCATGTGCACCAGCCTCAGCGGCTAAGTAAATTAGTTCTTTTGCCTTTTCTAAGTCACCATTATGATTTGCACCTATATCAGCAATAAAATATGGTTTTCCTTCTGCTGTAATCTCAGTGTTGCCAATATTAAATTTACTTGATAGAACATTTTTTGAATTCATTCGCTACTTTCTCTATTTCAGTTATTAAATTAGGTAAGTTATAACTATATGTATTTTCAAATAAACTTACATTCATTCTCATGTCTTTTGGTCTAGATGTTTCTAACTTGAGTATATCTATAGAAATAGATTGATATTTAAAAAGCTTCACCCCAGATGTATCAAGAAATGTCTTTAAAAATAATTCTTTAGACATACCATATTTAGAACCTACGTTAAAAGTGCCTGGTATTTTTTTTTCTAAACAAGTTAAAATAACATCACATAATGTGGAAATTGATAAAGGTGAGAAGTACACATCATTAAATAAGCTTAATGTCCCACCATTATTAGCTGTATTATATATAGAGTTACACAAACCTTCCGAACTTTGGCTTAAGCTTTTTCCAAAAAAATTAGTACGTAGTATTGCAACATTTTCAGGTTGAAAACTTTTTTCTGCGCAATATTTGGTCATTGCATAATTATTTAATATAACAACATCTTTTTCTGATGAGTTTTCACCGTCGTAAATATGATCTGTGGATAAGTGAACAACAAATACATTTACTTGTAAATTACTGTAAGCTGATATGTTTTCTGCAATTCGTGTATTAACTAAATAAGCTAAATTCAGATCTGATTCACACAAGTCAACATTTGTAAGTGCGGCTAAATTAACAATAAAGTCGGGCTTAACTTTATTGAAAAGTAATTCACTATTGTGCTTTGAACTCATATCAAAATTGTAATCACTATTAGGTGATGTTTTTGTTACCGTTATTACCTGATATCTTTGTCGCAATATATTGATTAATGATGAACCAAGTAAGCCATTTGAACCGATTAATAATAACTTTTTCATACTCATAACTTACTAGTTTTAAACTGATACTTTAATTCTGCCAATTCCCAATCATCGTAGGTATCTATATCATGGGCTTGATTTGGATTAATAACAAAAGGAATGCATTGTTTCGTTATTAGTTTTTTTTCATTTAGCACGTTCGAAGTTTTAAATACATAAAACTGACCAGCATCATGATAATTCACTTCAAGATCTTGACTTCTTGAATTATAATTTTCAGGATGATTTGAAATCAAAAATCCACTTTTGCTTATTAAAGAGCGCTGGATAGGATGACTATATTCTAATACTGAAGCTATGCTAGTTGCATTTGGTGTTTTTAATAACAAGGTGATAGCTTCTGTTAATATTTCTTTACTCACAAATACAGATGTTGGATAAACACAGCAAATAATATCATATTTTTTAGAGCATTTATTTATTACTTCTTCGATTACATCATAGGTTGTTGCAAAGTCATCAGAGTTTTCATCGCTCCTCATAAAAGGGACTGAAGCCCCTGATTTTTTCGATATTTTCTTAATATCTTCGGAGTCCGTTGAAACAATAAGCTCATCGATTATATCAACAGATAACACCGCTTCTATTGGATACTTAATGATTTCTTTACCAAAAAATTTTTTTATATTCTTATTAGGAATACGTTTACTTCCAGCCCTAGCAGGAATTATTGCTAATATATTACTCATACAATAAGTTACCTATATCGAAAAGTTAGGGTCAACATGTTCAATAATTAAATCTCTTAAAGACTCAACAGTTTCCCACTCAGTGTTTGTTCCGGAGTTATATTTGAAACCAAAAGGGACTTTAACTGCTTTATGGTGTTCAATAAAATCTTCTTCTGTGTGCATAAATGAAATAGAAGGTAATATTGCATAATAACGACCTAAATCAATAGTATTCAAAGAATCTGTGTCAGTGATCATTTCTTCATGCAGCTTTTCACCTGGGCGAATACCGACAACACGAGTTTTACACTCTGGAGCAATAGCTATTGCTATATCGGTGATTGTGTATGATGGAATTTTAGGGACGAAAATTTCACCACCAATATGATTTCCAATAGCGTACATAACCATGTTTACACCATCTTGCAATGATATATTAAAACGTGTCATGTCTGCATGAGTTATAGGTAAAGTGCCTTCTTTCTTTTTATCGATGAAAAAAGGAATAACTGAACCTCGAGATCCCATTACATTACCGTAACGAACCACACTAAATTTAATATCTTTAGAGCCACGAATATTATTAGCCGCTGCAAATAATTTATCTGATACTAACTTCGTTGCCCCATACAAGTTAATAGGAGCACACGCTTTATCTGTTGATAGTGCCACGACATCTTTAACACCACAAGCAAGTGCTGCATGAATAACGTTTTCGGCTCCATCAACATTCGTACGAATACATTCAGTTGGATTATATTCGGCAGTATCTACTTGTTTGATAGCAGCAGCATGAATGATAACGTCTACACCTTCACATGCTTGTGTCATTCTGTCTTTATCACGGACATCTCCAATAAAAAAGCGTAATTGTGGGAAATCAAACGCTGGGTACTTTTGTTTAATAACCGACTGTTTCAATTCATCACGTGAGTATATGATGATTTTTTTCACATCTGGGTATCTATCTAAGATAGTTTCTATGAATTTTTTACCAAAAGAGCCTGTACCGCCTGTGATCAAAACAACTTTATTATTTAACATTTATACACCTGATATTAATTATTTTATGTATTACCTTGAATAATGTTATTTCAAGATAAGTCATGACTAAATTCATTCTATTCTTGTTTTCTATTTTACAAGAAAATCCCATAATGTTGAACCATTCATCATCAAAACTCAGCTTTTATAATCTCCTGAGAAAAATTCTTCTGTCATAGTGACATATATGAATATTCATTTAACTTTATTCATTAAAAAAGCCCTTTTTGATAAGGGCTTCGCCATTCAATTCTTATTTCATAATGTGATAAAAAATATACAACATATATTTCATTTAATTTGAACTAGACTATACGATTGTAAATATTATTTTCATATCGTTAGTGTTCACAGTAAAGTATATACGTATAGTGAACTTAGCTCCTCTAAAATCATCATAGTAAATGATGTCAGTAGAGTGACGTTGCTCGTTCATAATGAAGCAATAAGCTCTGGATGGCTATATACGTTATCTATGATATCTTTTTATTTTATTCGTTCAAATTTTGTTATTTTCCTAATGACTACTATATAACTCGCAAACATAAAAATAAAACCAGTAAGCATGATTAAATCTGGTACTTCAAAATACTCTCCAGTTAAACCAATTACCGACATTACAACAGCAAATGTAGAGATAATAACAAGCGCTTCGCGCGCCGTATATCCTACACGCTGAAGTATATGATGAAGGTGATCCCTATCAGGTTTGAAAGGGGACTTCCCATTTTTATAGCGACGTACTACAATTGCTAACATGTCCATTAACGGTATAGCACATATCCATAAGGCTGTTACTGGGCGGAATGACGCATGTTCGTTTTGGGTGCCCATGGTTAATAACCAAATCACACTTAGACCAATAAACATGCTACCAGCATCACCCATGAAAATTTTCTTTGCTTTTTTATTCAAGCCGAGATTGAAAATCAAATATGGAATGGTCGCTGTAGCAAGAATTAACGGGTAACTGATATAATTCGTTTGCCCACTCATAATAAATAGTACTGCGATTGAGGCAAATGTATTGATGCTCAAACTGCCAATTAAGCCATCTATTCCATCAACCATATTAAATGCATTAATAACAACGATAATACCTACATAAGTAAATATAATACCTGAAGGCCCTAATGTTACGTCACCTAAACCAAATAAGTTACCTAAATTTGAAATATAACCGCCGACACCATAGATCATCAAACTGGCAACAATAAGTTGCCCTATAATTCTAATGCGTACTTTTATGTCGAATTTGTCATCAACTGCGCCTATAAATACCATCATCGCTGATGCGATAAGGTACATACGTAATTCTAAGGTATTTGGTAGCCATAAAAGACTTGCCATGAGCACAGCAATAAATATTGATATACCACCAATAAGTGGTATGTGCCCAGCATGAAGTTTTCGTTCATTGGGCTTATCCACTAAACCGACTTCAATTGCCACGGGCTTGAAAAATTTAATTGCAATAAAAGCAAAGAAGAATGATGTTATTATAGAGATTAGTACTTCCATTAATATTTCCTATTAGCCTACGCTAAAATTTCTTTCTTAGGTTTAGACTATTTTCTACTTTTTGTAAAGTGTCTAATCAACACAATAAGCACAGATAACATACCGCCGAGCATTGTACCTACGACTACGATTAAGGCACGTTTGGGCTGGTCTTTTCTATCTGGCACTTGTGCAGGATCAACTGTTTTCAGTACATATTCTTTATTAACTTGCGTTAACATCATGTTTTTTGTTTGCTCTTCTATCAATTGATAAAACACAGTTTCCATATTGGCTATTTGAGTTTTTTCTAGTTGTTCAGTTAAATAATTAATTGAATTTCGCGATTCTTGTTGATCTTGCTCTCGCATAAAGTCATTTACGTCTTCAACCAACCAAAAAAGCCATTTTTTTGCTATATCTGGCGAGAAAAAAGATAATTCGATAGTGACCATTGATGTTGCTGTGTCTTGGTTAATACTCATTAAACTGGATAAAGCTTTAAATGATGCCCAGGGGGAAGGTTCAAAATCTACTAGCCATTTTTTGCTATTGATGTCATATAAATCATTATTATAAATAAGCTGTTTGCTACTAGCATCCCACTTTTCTGCTGCCATTAAAGGTACTTCTAAATCATGATTACTGATGAATTTTTCGATAAATGAACGTGATTTGATAATTTCTAACGCTAAGATCGTTTTATTGCCACCACTTCCACCTAAATTAATGCCGGCTAAACTTGCTAAACCACCAAACTGACCTGAAAGTCCAGATAAGCCTCCCTTGCCCTCACTTGAGGTTGGCGACAGTAATACAGACGCTTTATAAATATCAGGTTTTGATAGTGCATAAGCAACAGAAGCTACTGAAAAGATAAAGGTAATTGCAACAATTAGAATTTTACCAGCCCAGATAGCTCTCCACAATTCGCTTAAATCTATTTCATCATCTTTAGAGGTGTCAAAGTGCTCTTTATAACTGATATTGGTTGGCATACTAGCACTCATGTTTCGCTGTTTAGTGGGGAGGGATTGGTCTACTCCTTGACTCTTTGGTATTTCCATTATTTTCTACTTCGCTTTTGCTAATTCTATTTTTAATAATCAATTTAGTTTAGGTATTAATTATTAAATTACAGTATCAAAAATGACATTATATTTTATGTACTTCATTCAGGAACTCACAAAAGTTAATAATTCCCTAGCTATGTTGAACTTATTTACACGAATATAAGTACTTAGCTTTAGTTCGCTACATAAATCTGTGTTTCAGATTCATAACTATGGGATCCTGAAATAAATTCGGGATGATTGTCTTTCTATGCATATTCCTGAGCTATATGCATTCGTATGTTATAATTAACATTTTAATAACACGCCTAACAGTCTATTATAAGCGGCAAATTATACCAACAATACGTATAATATTAATAGTAAAAAGAGTGTTTATTTACACTTTTATTATCATGCACTTATAAAACTTATATTTATTCCTTTCGAATACTTAATAATTACTCCTACAATCCTACAATCCTGCAATAGCAGCAATTGCAACAGCGGTTTGATAGATAATCTGAGTACCTGTTGCCCATAAAGTCATGTTATCGGTATATTCTAAATCTAGCGGTACCACAATACTGTCGCCTGGTGATAATGTACTATTGTTATTACTAAACCAGTTACTATTATTTCGCAACATTACCGAACCATCGGCTTTAATGATATAAATGCGCTCATTGTCAGCACGCGCTTTAGTACCACCTGAGTTGGCAATATATTGGTCAACGGTTATATTCTCATCATAAATATGTGATGCTGAGTATTGTACTTCACCTAATACACTTACCGATTGTTTTATTTTTGGTATATAGAGAGCATCACCATTATCTAATCGTATATCTGTGTTTGAATTATTTGTCAGTAATCTAGGTAAATTAATCACTAACCGTCCAACGGCTTGGGTATTTTGAAGACGATTAACCAATTGATCCGCTTCTGTAGCACTAATGCTATCAGAGTCAGAATTACTATCGGAGCTAACACTTAAAACCGTTGCTTGATTTTTTAATTCTGCACCGATTCGGTCTATTTGCTGTTGCTCTTTTATCTGTAATGATTCTCGGGTAAAAATAGCAGCTTTTGCATCAGCTTCTGCAGTTAGCCCCCCTGCTCTTTTGATAACATTACTTAATGTTTCATTTTTTTGTAATGCATAACTACCAGGAAAAACCACTTCGCCTGCGAGCTTAATTATTTGCTGTTCACGCCATTCTGCGATGCGTTTTATTTGTAGTGTATCAAGAGGCTGTAATAATACTCTATCTTGCAGGTTAATTATTTTATGTGATATAGCTGCATTTCGAACACCGTCATGATTAAAACGTGTTAATTCCGCATCTATTAAATAACTTGATTCTTTAAAACCACCAGCTAAGTTAATCAATTCTCTACTGGTCATATTACTTACAAAAGGGTAACGCCCAGGGAAGTATACATCACCATTAATATTGACAATATTTTGCGCTTGGTGCTTATTTGCTTGACTCATTAATTCAACATTTAATTCAGTCAATAACTTTTCACGTGAGCTTTGTTTGTCAAAAACAAATAAACGATCTTGTGGTAACAACTGTATTTCTGTACTTTTTTCAGAAGTTAAGTCTATATAGAGCACACTGGTGAGTAGCTCTTTGCCTTTTCTAGCTAGTAGTGCAAAGTTTAATTCAGCGCTTGGAGTATAGCCCATTCCCGCTCGTAATAAATCAGCGACAGAAGCATTTTGTGTTAGAGGGTAGCTGCCTTCATTACGAACAGCGCCAATAATTCTCACTATTTTTGGTAACTCGGCTAATTGGGTTTGTTTGGTTAATGTATTTAACAACTCAGTTAAGCTACTAGAGCGGTTGTTATTTTTATTGAACACATAAATTGTGTCTTGTGGCTGTAACGCAAAATTGGCCAGTGTACTTTTATTTGTAATATAGTTGGTAAAATCTACATCGTAAGTCGTGATTTTACCAGTGATGGGGTTTTTACGGCTGATCACGATATAAGATAAATCTGGTTGCTCTTTGAAGTCATCAATGCTTGCCAATAAATCGCTCAATTGCATTCCAGACTGCCAACCATAAGTGCCAGGTCTGGCCACATGTCCCTTCATGGTAACTGTGTTTTCAAGCTTAGTAAGTACTGATGAGATTTCTACAACATCGCCATTAAAGATAATTGCAGGAAGGTTTTCTTCAGTAGATTTAGTTAATTCATCACTTAAATCTACACTTAATACAGAACGTAAACCGCTGTTATTTATCCGTTCAATTTTTACAATATTTTTGTATGCTGTAGGTAACATGCCTCCAGCAAGATTAATTAATTGAGTAACATTTTTTTCATTTTTAACTTCATAAATGGCAGGACGAGTTACCTCTCCTTTTACGCCAACGGTTTTACCCACTGTTGGTATAAAGACCACATCGCCCGACATAAGGTTTACATCGTTAGACGTATCCCCTTTTAACAATAAATCGTAAAGATCGAAGGTTATTATTAACTTACCTTGGCGTTTAATTTGAATGTTACGCAGTGAGCCAATGTTATTAACACCGCCAGCGGCGTATAGTGCTTGGGTAACTGTCGCCAATGAGCTTAGAGTATAGGATGCAGGCTTGTAGGCTTCACCTAACACGAACACGCTAATAGCACGTAACTCTCCCATCGAAATACTCGCTTTTACACCAATTTTTCGTTCGTTAATTATTTCTTGCAAAAATGTTTTTGCCTCACTGAAGCTTTGACCAGCAAGATTAACTGGCCCTAGCTGTGGGATACTAATGTTTCCCTGACGATTGAGGCTTAATTGTAAGCTTTGAGTTTCTTTGCCATAAAGTTGTATTGACAAAGTGTCCCCTGGTCCTAATTTGTATTGTTCTGGTACAGGTATGTTATTAACAGGTGAGAAAGTAGAAGGCTCACCTGCAAATAAATCGTATCCAAACGCTTTAAGCTTTATTTCAAATTCTTTATTATCAAACTGAGACACTATTTTTTGATCTATATCAGCAACCACTGCAGGAGTTTCTGCTGTTTCGAGCGCCGGCTGGCGTTGCCTTGTTTGGCGTGGTGTAACAGGAATTGGTTCTGTTGTTACTTTTTTAGAAAGATTGTTCAAATTTAGCAAGCTTAAGTCAATTCCCATACTTTTCGCGAGAGCTTGCTGTTGGGATACTGGTAGCTGTCTAAATTTCTCTATTTGCTGTTGGCTTATTTCGGCTGAATGTAAAGGGAAAATGCTGAAAGTAATACTAATAAAAAGAAGTAACGATAATAAAGATTTCATTATAGAAAATCTATCCCTGTATAAACATTAATGGTTTAAAGTAAAAACTGGATTGATTATAGCAATTTAATTTAATTAAAAGCTATAATACTTTGCATAATAGTCATAATTTTATAGTGTTTACAGTGCTGTAAAATTCTTAGGGTTACCTCTAGGTCTTAAAACTGTCATCCTGAACTTTTTCAGCATCTGCACTTTATCATTGTTAGATCTAGATCCTTTAACTAGTTCAGGATGACAGAGTTATCGCCCTGGATGAAGGAGTTATTATTCAAGGTTGCCACCTTTAAATTCGTGATAGAGTCGACAACTTTGGTTTAATAGTTGTAATTATATAAATTTTTTCGCTAGTTTTGATATTTCAGGCCAGTCGTTATTAATAAGTGATTGTTTCTGCTTTTTGGTCCACTTTCTAATTTCACATTCTATAGTTAATGCCTCAATTTCTTTTTTAAATTTTTGCTGGTGAACAAGTCTAACGGGTAAGCATATTTCATTGTTTTTTAGCAACTTACTATATTTGTTATATTTAGCGAGTACTATGGCAAGTTCGTCACAACAGCCAGTATGATAACTACCGTCCATTGATTGTAAAATATAAACATAAACTAATGTTCCCATGCCATCCTCATTAACATATTTTTAACACAAAAACTATTGTAGTAGAGCTTTAGTTCTTTGCCACTTTTTTATTGATGAATTTAAACGTTATTATTCTCAACATTTTTCTAATGAGAATGTTTCGGTTTAGGACCTGCTAATTTAAAGGTAGGGATAAAAGAGATTCAAGATAAGTATATTAGGCTTTGGATATATATATAGCACAAATTATAAGTCATCGATATTATACGGGAAGGAATGTTGATTCAAAGTTCTTTATTGCTAAGATTTAGTATGAACGGAGTACCACTTCACAACTCGATTTAATGGTACTGTTTAATGTTGAAACCAGTATTTAATCATTACTCAAATTCACAACAGTCGTTCCCCTCTGAATATCAAAAAACAGATAATCCCATCAAATATTTGATGGGATTATCTAATTTAGCGCTACAAATTGAAATTTACCGCAATATTAATACTAAAGACCATTAATGGCAGCAATAGCAACTGCGGTGTTATACATAATAGTTGTAGCCGTTGTCCACAACGTTAAATTATTCATATACTCTGAGTCAAGTGGAACAACAATTGAATCGCCAGGTTTCAATGCTGAATCGGATGAGCGGGAATACCAATTGCTTTCTTCTAATATTCTTATTTTACCATTAGATGAAATAATATAAATACGTTCACCATCAGCACGTTTTTTCAAACCTCCACTTTGCGCTATATAGTCTTTGGCACTGCTTGATGAGTCAAACATATGAGAGCTATTTACTTGCACTTGCCCCATTACATTAATTGAATATTTTTTAGTGGGTATGTAAAGTACATCGCCACCTTCTATCGCAACATCATAATCGTTATTTACAATAATTTGAGGTAAGTTAATAACTAAACGCCCTAAAGGCTCTACTTTAGACAAGTCTGCTAATAACGATTGAATCTCACTGTAAGAGGTAATCGCAGTTTTACTTGATAATGATTTTGTCGCCATTTCAATACGTAAATCTGCACTAACCTTAAGCAAATTTTGTCTTTCAAGCTGCTTTAGTTTTTCTCTTGAAAAAACTGAGCCGTTAGGATCTGCAAAAGGAGTGAGTCCTCCGGCTTTATGAATAATACTTGATAAACTATCACCACGACGTACGGTATATTTTCCAGGGAAAACTACTTCTCCTCGCAACTCAACAACATGATTTTCACTCCATGAAGGGATTCGATGTACATTTAAGCGATCTTTGCTTTTCAATAAAATATTGTATCCGTCTACATTTTTTAACGCGTTAGCTAACTGAATATTTTTAGAAACTTTCACGGCACTTATACCATTCATCTCATTACGGGTTAGTTCTGCACGTGATAAATAAGCCGATTCTTTAACACCACCGGCAGCAATAATTAAGTCATTTACTCGCGCTGATTTTCCTAACGGATAAATACCCGGGAATTTAACTTCACCATCAACTTCAACTAGTTGAATAGCATTTCCAGAACCCGCTTGTTGGCGTAATTTATTCACTATCGGTACAAGTAACCGTTGACGAGAAAATAAGGCCATTTCACGGATATTTACGACTTCTTTAACTGTACCACCGCTTATTTCGTCAATAGATTGAAGAACCTTTTGAGCTTCACTATCTACAACAAGGTTTTGTTTACCATATTTGATCCAAAATTCTTTTTGCTTATTGCTTTTAATGGCTAG
>Ga0209396_1001393_pt1 | contig 26999 bp, 24 predicted proteins | sample GOMGulsemesocosm_6_FD_184638 | JGI IMG/M metagenome (GOLD analysis project Ga0209396, IMG submission 184638) | Methane-oxidizing microbial communities from mesocosms in the Gulf of Mexico - GOM8C Gulf of Mexico (SPAdes) (version 2) | ecosystem: Environmental > Aquatic > Marine > Cold seeps... | reverse complement strand
AATACTAATTTTTAAAATATAAGACTCTTGAATGGTCGGCCGTGAAGGATTTGAACCTTCGACAAATTGGTTAAAAGCCAACTGCTCTACCAACTGAGCTAACGGCCGATACAAGATTTATATTTTAGGTTTACTTGCTTCACTATCTTTTACGATAAGAAGACTTTTATTCAACTTAGGTAACACTTAACAAGAGACCACTTAAGTTTGAAAGTGGTCGGCCGTGAAGGATTTGAACCTTCGACAAATTGGTTAAAAGCCAACTGCTCTACCAACTGAGCTAACGGCCGAACTTATTACTTACTACCTTACTAAAATAAAACAATCTTGAATTGGTCGGCCGTGAAGGATTTGAACCTTCGACAAATTGGTTAAAAGCCAACTGCTCTACCAACTGAGCTAACGGCCGATACAAGATTTATATTTTAGGTTTACTTGCTCCACTATCTTTTAGGATAAGGAGACTTTTATTCAAACCTAAGTACAACTTCAATAAGTTATTACTCAAGCGAGAAAGTGGTCGGCCGTGAAGGATTTGAACCTTCGACAAATTGGTTAAAAGCCAACTGCTCTACCAACTGAGCTAACGGCCGACGTTGCAATGAGTCAGTGCCTCAATGCGGGGCATATAATACTCATAATATTTTTAAGTGCAACAATAAATTTCGTTTTTATTGATATTATTCACTGTTCGAGCAAATACCCATCAATAAGCTAGTTTTATCAGCAAGAAAAAGTAACTATCTACGATTACTCACTAATATTCTTACTTAGTTAAACTAGCTAAACGTGGTTGTGCAAGTTTTGCTGCGGTTGATTTAGGGTACTCTTTTAGCAATTGTTGATAACTCGCTATCGCTTTTTTAGTATTATTTTTCTTTTGAGCAACCATGCCAAGTTTTAATAAAGCATCCGGACGCTTAGTTGAATCTGTATGCTTATCAACAACAATCTGAAACTCTTTATCAGCTTGCTCAAGTTCACCTTGATTAAAGAGTAACTGCCCTAACCAGTAGTGTGCATTAGGAGCATAACTAGAATTAGGAAAGCTTCTGTTAAATGCTTTAAATTCTACTATAGCTTGTTTGTAGCTTTTATCTTTTAAAACAAGGTTAAGTGCTCTGTCATAAGCTTCATTTTCAGTTAAATTACTACTGTAGCTTGTTCCAACAACGGGAGCATTGACACTTGGTCTTGAAGTGGAAGGAGCTAAAGCAGCCTTCTGAGTAGATTCAAGCACTTCATTGACCCGTCTATCAATTTCTTGATAAAGCTCTCTCTGACGTTCTAATACTTGACCTAATTGATGAGTATGTAATTCGGTTACACCGCGAAGTTCATTTAAATCGCTTTGTAATAGGTCCAACTGACGTTGGATATTCACTTGTGCCTTATTACGTGAGTCTAATTTACGTGACAAGGTGAATAGTTGCTCTGTTAACACTGAAGAGTCGATAGAATTGGTGTTAACATCAATGACTGGCGCTTTAGCTACAGCTAACGCACTAAGGGCGCTAGCTGTAAACATCATGCCAAATAAAACTTTATTTAGTTTCATTCAGTTACCTGCTTAGTTGGACTGTTTAAGTATTAGTAAACTAGTACGGCACGACGGTTTTTAGCAAAAGCATTTTCGCTACGGTCTTTAACCATTGGCTTTTCTTCACCATAGCTTACAACAGTAAGCTGGCTTGCTGAAACGCCCATGTTTTCTAAATAAGTAACAACAGACTTAGCACGACGCTCGCCTAATGCAATATTGTACTCAGGTGTACCACGTTCGTCGGCATGACCTTCAACTAAAACTTTAACGTCAGAGTTAGCATTTAAAAATTTAGCATGTGCATCAAGAACTGCAGAGTACTGTTGATTTACATTTGAAACATCAAAATCGAAATAAACAATATGTTCAGAACGTAATGTTGCTAATTCTTGACGCTTTTGTTCTTCAATTTCAGCTGCACGCTTTGCCGCAGTAACTTTTACTGCTTCTGCCTCTGCTTTTTTAGCATCAATTTCATTTTGAGTTACTTGAGCATTAGTATCTACTTGGCTGTTCGCATCAGAATCTGAGTTTGAGCTACAAGCTGATAAAACGGTAAGAGGTAAAGCTATTGCTAGGCATTTTACTATGTTATTAAAGCGCATGTTATGTTCCTTTGTTCTAAAATTAGAAGTTAAAAATTAATTAGTTTTATTGTATGTCGTATTATTATAAAAATGGTGACCAAGCAGGTGCTTTTACTTGACCATCAAGTGCTGGCAATCTTGCTTTAAAGCGACCATCTACCGACACTAACCCCAACACTTGTCGATTATTATGCAAGGTACTGTATATGATCATTCCGCCATTCGGTGACACACTAGGTGATTCATCCAAACGAGTTTCGGTTAATACCTGAAATAGACCAGACGATAATTCTTGTTTGGCTAAACGATATTTCCCGCGAGTTCTATTGACCATAATTAGCTGTTTACCATCCGGTGTTACCGAACCACCAAGGTTCATTTCACCGTCAAATGTTAAACGTCGTACTTTTCCCCCTGCTAAATCTACGCGATATAGCTGCGGTTTTCCACCCCGTTCTGAACTAAATATCAATGATTTACCGTCAGGTGTCCAACTTGGCTCTGTATCGATTGCTCTATTGCGAGTAATACGACGTACTTTCATTGTTGATAAGTCCATCACGTATAAATCTGGGTTACCATCTTTTGACAGTACCATCGCCATACTTTTTCCATCAGGAGAATAGCGAGGCGCGCTATTAATACCCGTAAATGAGCTAATTAATTTTCTTTCACCGGTGTAAATATCAATGCTATGAATTTGTGCTTGACGGTTTTCAAATGATACATAAGCTAGTTGCTCACCATTTGGACGCCAAGATGGTGACATTAATGGCTCTTTAGAACTTAACAATACATGCTCATTAAAACCATCATAATCGGAAAAAGCCAACTGATACGGGTAGTTTCCTTGATCACGAACAATAACATAGGCAATTTTACTTAAAAAAGCGCCCCTACTCCCAGTGAGTTTTTCATAAATAACATTGCTAATACTATGGGCATAACGACGTGCTTGATTCAGTTGAATATTAGCGCTGCTTTGCGCCAATATATGATCTTTGGTATTAACTAATTCACCATTACTCAGCATTGACGTTTCGCCACCGGTAAGTTGTCCACGAATAACGTCGACAACTTCATAGCTTACTTTATAACGACCGGGTGCAATCTCATTAATGTTACCAACAACAACCGCTTCAACACCTAGATTTGCCCAAGCACTGTAATCAATACTTTTAGCATCAATAATAGTTTGCGGGAATTTGTCATGAGCAATAGGGCTAAATTTACCACTGCGCAATAAGTCATCACTGATAACTTGCGATAATGATTCAGGACGTTCACCTGACCCCGTCCATTGAAAAGGAACTATGGCAATTGGTCTTGCGCTATCTACGCCACCGGTGATAACAATTTCTAATGCTGCCATGGCGCTAGTTGAACTAAACGCGATAAAGGCACTAAACAAAACCCTTGATAATAATTTCATACTTTTTGATATATTCCTTTGAATAACTTATTCGCTACTTCGATTAAACATTATATTAGTCATGTGCATAAGCACAATCTAACACTAAAACTCAGGTGTAACCGTCACGGCTATTTTACGCATTTCTTTAAATACTTCAGGATCTTTAGATACCGGTAATGTGCCTGCTTTATTAATAGCAAGATTAGCCGCATCACACACAACTTTATCGCCCTTACCTATTTCAACACCAATAACAAAACCAGAAGGAGCAAGCGTGATGGTTAACCGACACGATTTATCTGTCATAGTACTGCGGTCTGTGATCATACGTTGGTTAATGCTTTGGGTAATCAACGCTGAATAACGTTGAACTTCAGTCATTACTTGCTGTTGTCTCGCTTGATTACGTGTTGCCATTTCATTAGCCATTTGCTCAGCTAACATTGCATCTTGAACCGCCTGCTCTTTAGCGGCTATTTCTTGACGTTTGCGCTCAGCAATTTTTTCAAGTCTTAGATCTTCTGCTTTTTTAGCTGCTGCTTCTTCTTTTATGCGCTTACTTCTCGCTGTAGCAGCTGCTTTTTCAGAAGCTTGTTTCTCTTGTTCTTTTTGCTTACGTATTTTTTCGGCTTTAGCTGCTTTTGCTCTAGAAGATTTAGCTGCTTTATCCGCTTTAATTTTTTCTTGTTCTTTCAATTTACGTTGTTTTTCTAACTTTTTGATGCGGGCTTGCTCTTTGATACGACGTTTTTTAGCATCTGACGCGCGTTTCTCAACTGACTTAAGTCGTTTTTCTTCTGCATCACGTTGCTGATTTTTTTGCTTTTTAAGTTTATTTACCGCTTGCTCAAATTTAGCTTTGTCAATAACCACAGCCTTGATGGGCTCTGCTGACTGACTCGTTGGTGTCGGTAATGGTTTAGGCGCTGAAGAAAAGTCACCGCCAAATAAACCAATAAGTAAAAAAACATGCAATGTAATACTCAGCCACAATGCTTTAAAATAAACCGATTTAACAGTAAAAATAGACGCTGATTGCTGAGTCACGTTAATCCTCCACCGAATCAGTCATTAAACCAACAGAAGGCACACCCGCTACTGTTTGCAACATCACCATCAGTTGTATCACTGCATCATAAGACACGGCACCATCACCATTAACAACAACAGGAGTACCTGGTTCAATCGCCAAATGTGCTTTAACTAATATGGCAACTTCTTCAGCAGACATAGGCTCTTTATCGTTAGCTCCCACTGTTAAGTAATACCTGCCTTGAGCATCTACACTAGCAACAAGCGGTGTTTTACTGTCTTCATCAAGCGGCTCTGCTTCTGCTTGCGGTAAGTCAACTTTAACCCCCTGAGTAATTAACGGGGTAGTAATCATAAAGATAATCAGCAATACCAACATCACATCGATATACGGTACAACATTAATTTCAGCCACTTTGCGGCGTCTAACTCTTTGGTACATAGTTATGCCTTATTTGCAGATTGCTCCGCTGCGGATTGACGTTGTAATATACTCGAAAACTCATCCATAAAGTTGCCATAACTGTTCTCAAGCTTTTCTACTTTATGACTAAAACGGTTAAATGCAATAACAGCTGGAATGGCAGCAAACAAGCCCATAGCTGTCGCAATAAGCGCTTCAGCAATGCCTGGCGCTACCATAGCAAGTGTCGCCTGTTTTACCGCACCTAAAGCAACAAATGAAGTCATGATGCCCCAAACCGTACCAAATAAACCGATATAAGGGCTAATAGAGCCAACGGTTGCCATAAAGGGTAAATGAGTTTCTAAGCTGTCAACTTCGCGAGATAGTGCCACACGCATTGCTCGATGAGTGCCATCAACAATAATTTGAGGGTTATCAATATGACTTTTTCTTAAGCGAGCGAATTCTTTAAAGCCGGCAATAAATAAAGTTTCGATACCCTGTACCTGAGGCTTAGCCGAGATTTCACTATAGAGTTTACTTAAATCAGCACCACTCCAGAACTTATCTTCAAATGCCTTTAATTCAGCTGCGGCCGTAGTCAGTATTTTTCTGCGCTGAAAAATCATCGCCCAGCACATAATTGAGAAGATTAGTAAAATAAGCATAACAAATTGAACTAATATGCTTGCTTCCATGACTAGGTGGAAAAAGGAAATTTCAGCTGACACGTTTAAACGCTCCTAATATTGATTCGGGGATAGCACAGGGTTTATGCTGGCTAAAGTCAACGCAAGCAACCCGCACTTTAGCGGTACATAGCACTTGTTTAGCTTGGTTGGTTATTTGTTGTTGAAACACTAAACTAGCACGTTTCAAGGTTATTATGGTTGAATTCACCTCGAGTAAATCATCGAGCTTTGCCGAGGCTAGGTTATCCATTTCAACTCTTCTGACCACAAAACCTAACTTTTGTTGCAAAAAAATTTCTTGGTTTATGCCTATTTCTCTCAACCACTCTGTTCGAGCTCGCTCAAAAAATTTTAAATAGTTCGCATAATAGACAATACCACCCGCGTCCGTATCTTCGTAATAAACACGAATAGAGAATTGATGGGTCGTTTCAATGTTCGATTGAGGCATTACTTGTGATGTTACCGATATTATTATTTTAAGGTTGAACAATTGATGGCGCTAAGTGGTGCTATACCCGCTCCACTTGAAGATGCTAGTTTCAGGAAAACTGAGCGAATCATAATCAAGGCACATTTTTTTGTTAAGGGTTATTCCCTTAAAAATAAATGTAACGATGAATATGGCTTGCTCAGGCTTCCCCCAAAGGGCTGGTTTATAAACGCTTTATGCTGCGACATTGATTTCGACAAGGACGCTACACGGATGTAGCTTCTTAGAGAATGCAGGAGCTTATTCTCCTGAATAACCATTATCTTCAACCTATGCCTTACCTAAAGGCGTTTATAATTCCAGCTGAATCATGCATCTTCAAGTGGAACGGGTATATAGTAATAGATAAAGCATTACGCAAACAAGGCGGCGGCGATAAAAACTTACTCTTTTTCGCATAAAAAACACTAAAGCAGTTTTTTCTACCGTGAAAAAACAAAAAAAGCGCCATAAGGCGCTTTTTTAAGGTAATACCAATCCGCATAAGAAAGTGTTCACTTCTTTATGCGAAATGCTATAAAACTATTTCATCAATTAACTTTTATATTAGTTATGACGTGGTGCTTTTTCAGTACGACGACTTGTACGTTGTTGGCTAACAACAGCTTCATCTGACGTAGTGATTGAAAGAGGTTGACGACGAACGCGCACACCTTTCAATTGGTTAAACAAGTCTGTTGGGATACCTTTAGGTAACTGAACAAAACTATGCTTGTCGTGTAAGTTAATAGCACCGATGTAGCTACTATCAAGTGAGATTTCGTTAGCAATAGCGCCAACAATGTCACCTGGACGAGCGCCATGTTCTTTACCCACTTCTAGGCGGTAAGTTTGCCAATCAACATCGCTACGGTTAACTTTAGCTTTACGTGGTCTTTCTTCACGTGCGCCACGGTCATTGCGATCATTACCACGACTGTTACGGTCATTGCGGTCATTTCCACGACTGTTGCGGTCATTACCACGACTGTTACGATCGTTACCACGATCATTGCGGTCGTTACGTTCACGCGCATCACGACGAGGTTTAGGATCTTCTTTTGGTTGAAGCGGTTGCTTCATTTGCTTTTGGAAAAGTAACGCAGCAGCAAGGTCAACCATAGAAACTTCAGACTCTGCAGCCATTGCTTCAACAATTTCACGCATGCTTGAGATATCTTTATCAGCAACAATTTTAGCTACTTCAACGCGAGTACGCTCAATACGTATTTTACCAATATCTTGGATATTTGGTAAATCGTAGTTAAGAACAGTACCAGACGTTAAACGCTCATAATGACGAATTGAGTACATTTCACGTGGACGTACGAAAGCAATTGACATACCTTCACGACCAGCACGACCTGTACGACCAATACGGTGAACATATGCTTCGTTATCACCAGGTAAGTCATAGTTAATTACTAATGAGATGCGTGGAATATCTAAACCACGAGCAACAACATCAGTAGCAACTAAAATTGAAGATTTACCTGATTTCATTTGGTCAATACAACGCTCACGTTGTGCTTGGTTCAAATCACCATTTAGTGCTAATGCAGGGTAACCAGCACGCTCTAATTTCTCAGCAATATCTACTGTGTCGTTACGAGTACGAACAAAGATAATCATTGCATCGTATTCAACTACTTCAGCAATACGCTCTAATGCAGTCATTTTAGTGATGCCACTAACTTTCCATGCGTACTGAGTAATGTTAGCTTTTGCTTTTTTAACAGCAGCTACTTTAATGTGCTCAGGATCTTTTAAGAAGCGGTTAGCAATTTTACGAATCGCTGGTGGCATAGTTGCTGAGAACAAACACATTTGTGTTTCTTTTGGTAAGTGATCCAAAATCCATTGAATATCTTCCAAAAAGCCCATGTTTAACATTTCATCGGCTTCATCAAGTACACATACGCGTAAATTGTCTAGTTTAAGACTTTTACGACGTAAATGGTCCATTAAACGACCTGGCGTACCAACAACAACTTGTGCTCCACGCTCTAGTTGTTGAAATTGTGGTCCGTAAGATTGGCCACCATATAAAGTAGCAACACGTAAACCTTTCATATCTTTACCGAAAGATTCAATTGCTTCAGCAACTTGCATTGCTAATTCACGTGTAGGTGCTAACACCATTAATTGTGGTTTTTTAATTGAAGTATCAATTTTTGCTAGCGCAGGTAAACCAAAGGCAGCTGTTTTACCAGTACCTGTTTGTGCTTCACCTAATACATCTTTACCTTCAAGCAATGGCGGTATGGTAAGTGCTTGAATATCGGTAGCAGCGTTAAAGCCAATAGAAAGAACAGCGGATAATAAGTTTTCAGGTAAACCTAAAGAGGCAAAAGCTACAGGTTCAGTTACAGTTTCAGTTTTTTGATCAGTCATAAATAAATTTCTTCTTCGCAAGGCAGGCGCATTACTTGAGCATAATTACTTGGATGTAATTATAAAATCAATCACAAAGTTGCTACCAAATTAACGGGTGTTAATCAGCTGAACTTTATAGCATTTGATTTAAATTGCTAAGTCTTAACCTGCGTAAAATATATACGAGGAAACCACCAGGAAGACTTAAGGCGCATAGCGTTCTATTGACGCTATATTTCTTGCTAATTCTAGGGGCGAACTAGCTGGTAAGTCTATTGGGCGGTAAAACCCCACTCATCTCGATATACTTATACATCCATTTAACTATCGTTAGTTAGTATAAGTAAGTCCCTTATTGGACTAACTTTGGCTGAAAATCATTCAACCTGTTATCGAGGCGCGCATTATACAGACTATTTAAGACTTGGCAAGAACTTTATAAAATAATGTCTTGGTAAAGATTTGAATATTCTATTTTGTGCGAGTTAAATAGGAACTTTCTCAATGACTCCCTTCCCTCTTGAAGGCCTTTAAACTTAGCTGCAACAATACCTTCTTCATGCCTAACTAAATCAAGCTCCAGTTTTAATGGATCTTCGCCCGCTAGGCTCATTTCAAAGGACGTTTGCTGTAGGTCAAGATTCTTTTCGCCTGATGCCGGCATTTTTAATGTTAAACCTGTAGCTGAAAGCGACAGTATTTCAATTTGTTGACCATTAAATACATCAATTACAGCAACATCTTTAGGGGTACTTACCCGCCAACTACGTTCACTGCCTTTAACATCAATTATTTCTGGTGTACTTAGTTTGGGAGAGAAGTCTCCTTGCCCATTGATAGATAGTGCGACGGGAAACCATAATTGATAATGGCTAATTTCAGCTAATAAGGTAAGTTTACTGCCCACTAATACTTGCTTTAGATATTGAGGGATATCTGTTTGCATCGTTAGTTGATGTTGTGATTCACTAACGATACTGTCATTAGGGGTATCAGTAAATATGTTGTTAAAAAAATCTAGTTCTTCCGTTGAAAATTCCACTTGAATCTCATGCTAGTTGTTGTTTTTATGTAAACGATACTAACAAACACATTACACATGTGCAATTTTCGAACGATATAACTTATATTTAGCTTAAATTATAGACAAACAAGCTACTCTTCATCACCATTAAGTATGTCAGCAAAATTTTCTAGTTTATCTAGCGCTAAGCCATGAATAGATTTTCGTGGATAACGGCCAGTTTTGCTAATAACACCAGCATCAACTTTCATCAATAATTCAAGTGCTTGATCGATTGTTTCAACGGCGTGAATAACAAATTCTCCGCGAGATACCGCATTAATAACGTCATCATTAAGCATTAAATTAATGACGTTAGTTTTCGGAATGATCACCCCTTGCTTTCCTGTTAACCCTTTGTCTAGACATAACTGAAAGAACCCTTCAATTTTCTCATTAACGCCGCCAATCGATTGTACTTCGCCGTGCTGGTTAATTGAACCTGTTATAGCAAGACCTTGATCTATTGGTAATAAAGTAATAGATGAAATGAGCGCACACAGTTCAGCCATAGAAGCACTATCACCGTCTATATGGCCATAGGATTGCTCTATAGCAATATTTGCAGAGATGCTGACGGCGAATGTTTGTCCGTATTTATGACCTAAGTAGCCAGTTAGAAGTAAAACACCTTTAGAGTGAATCGATTTACCTAAATCGACTTCTCGTTCGATATCAGTAACACCTTCACTACCGGCATAAACGGTTGCAGTAATACGTGCTGGGGTACCAAAAACACTGTCACCTATTTCAAGAACAGTAAGACCATTTACTTTACCTATAAATTCACCTTCAGTATTAATTAAAACCTGTTGCTCTTTAATTTCACTGAGCCAAGTCTCACTTAACCTTCCTACGCGACGTTTTTTCGCTGCTTGTGCTAAAGCAATATGTTCTGCGGTTAAAGAGCCTTTGCCGCCTTGCTGTTGCCAGCAGTAGTTTGCTTCATCGAGTAAATCATTTACTTGCACGATATTGGCTGAAATTTTATGCTTATGCTCACCTCGCCTAAGCGCATAACGTACTAATTCCAATACCGCTTCGTTACTCACTTGTGGATAATTATGTTTTTCAGCTCTTTGTCTGATCAACTGTCCAAAAGCAATTAAGTTACTGTCTGTTTTATCAAGGTGGCGATCAAAATCAGCTAATACTCTAAATAACTCGGTAAACTCCTGATCATAATCTTGCAGGGTATAATAAATTTCAGCGTCACCAAGTAGTATTACTTTAACCGCTAGAGGAATTTTTTCTGGTTGTAAACTATAACCACTTGGTTGGCTATATTCAGAATAAGGGTTCTCGATGGTAATTTGCTGAGTTTTCAACGCTAGCTTTAAACGAGACCACACCATAGGTTGGCTAAGTACTTTTTCAGCATCTAATAATAAATAGCCACCATTAGCCTTATGCAAAGCGCCAGGTCTTATCAAGCGGTAACTAGTATAAGTACCACCTTGAAAGCTAGCAAAATCAACATGACCAAATAAATTTTGGTAGGTTGGGTTTTGCTCGTAAACCACAGGTGCCCCTTGAGTATTAACATGTGGCACCAGTAGGTTAGGCAAAAATCGTTCAACCATTACTTTACGTAATTCTCTATCGGTTGGCGTATCATCAGATTCAGTTACTAATGTTTCTAATACGACATCAACCACATGGTTTTTTACTTTGGCTAAATATTTTAGTACGCCTTGGTTATTACTAAATTCTTTTTCTAATTCAGTTAAATATGGCTTAATAGCCTGCTCAGCAGTATCATTTTTAAGCTTTCTTAATTGGTCAAAAGAAAGTCGTTTCCATAATGGTAATTCAAGTAATTGCTCTGAAAGAACATTCTCTAATTCATTTAATGATTTGTAGAACTTAGCTCTGTCAGTTTCATTTAAATTCGAGAATTCTTTATCATTTAAAGGCTTTCCCTCAACCAAGGGTGAAAAACCTACTTCGCCATTTTCTTCATATAAAACCACATTATCTTTTAATGCAAGCTCCTCAACCACCGATATTGCTTGATCATATTTTTGATTAAACTCCCTATCAATAGCCGACTTTTGTCTTTGGTAACCTGGATTATCAAAAACTTCAGGAAATAAACTAATTAACGCATCAATAAATTTATTCATACTGACCAGTAATTCTTTACCATCACCGGGTTTAACTGACAAGGTTAATGGAATATGGCTTTCATCAAAATTATTGGTGTAACACCACTCATCTGGTGCATTCTTTTTGGTTGCAAGAGAAGTCAGCATTTGCTTAATTAATGTTTGTCGTCCCGTACCATGCTCACCCAAGGCAAAAACATTAAAGCCAATTGCTGACATAGATAAACCAAAGTCCAATGCCTCTTTTGCCCTTTCATGCCCAACAAAACCTTGCACGCCAACATCACTGAGCTTACTCGCTGGTTTTGTAGTATGACAAAATAATGAAGCTGACAAAGAAGAAGTAAGATCATCAACACCCACACGGGTTTGATCTTCAAGGCAAGTAGGAGTTTTAGTCATGTAAATCCTTTAAAAGAGGTTATTGAAAAGCATATAGGCTAATTAATGTATGGTCGTTAGCATATCTAAATTTTGAGGCTAGTGTACTTGCTAACATTTATGCTAACAAGTTGATTGTATGTCCGTTAATATGAATTTTGTAGTACAAAGTTATGGATTTAGTGGAAGTCTAATGAAATCACTTGAGCCACAATGAACACAGTCGCCTATTTCACTAAAGTGCATTATCGTTAATTTTTCATCGCATTGATCGCATTGCAACTCACCAAAACCAATGAAATCACCACTTTTGTACACACCATCATGATTGAAATCATCAACAAGCTCAGCCCATTCAACTTGTGATTTATCGGTTAACTTGGCGAGGTTATCCCACAAAGTCTCATTTAATAAACCTAAGTAGACAGAATTTTTAGCTTGTGTACGGTTTAATTGATAAAAATCATGCAAATCATATTTCAAATTATCAGTGAATTGTTGTAATTTTTCCTCAGACATTGTTTCAGCAGCACCAGCATATAACTTAGCTTGCTTAACAAACTCATCAATGTGTGGTTTTTGTTCCTCTTTCACTTGTTCTAACCAGGCATTGAGTTTTCTATAAATATCGGCAAAGTAATCATTTTGTTGTGACATTACTATTCTCCTTTACACATATTGGTTTAACTATAGGTTCAAGTATAGGAAAAGTTATAGTTTGTGCTCAATTATGCTTGTTGTTACCCAGTTATATAAGGTATTCTACAGCGATATTCTAACGTCGATTTAACCGTCAAATCATACATTTTCGTATCGTTTAGCGAACAAGTCGATAACACCTTAAAAGCATTCGAGAAAACCTTAATGGAAGCCATTTATAATCCCCAAGCGATTGAAGCAACAGTACAAAAATTTTGGACTGATAACAACACCTTTCAAGCAATTGAAAACCCAGATAAAGAAAAATTTTATTGCTTAGCCATGTTCCCATACCCAAGTGGTAGATTACACATGGGTCATGTCCGTAATTACAGCTTAGGTGATGTTATTTCTCGCTACCAACGTATGCAAGGCAAAAATGTCATGCAACCAATGGGCTGGGATGCTTTTGGTTTACCTGCTGAAAATGCAGCGATTAAAAATAAGACCGCGCCAGGAAAATGGACCTACGAAAACATTGATTATATGCGTAATCAATTGCAATCACTTGGTTTTGGTTATGACTGGGGTCGTGAGTTAGCAACCTGTAAACCTGATTACTATCGTTGGGAACAATGGTTCTTTACTCAACTTTTTGAGAAAGGTTTAGTTTATAAGAAAAATGCCACTGTAAATTGGGATCCGGTTGATCAAACCGTATTAGCGAATGAGCAAGTTATTGATGGTCGCGGTTGGCGCTCTGGCGCTAAGGTTGAACGTAAAGAAATACCACAATGGTTTATCAAAATTACCGATTACGCTGAAGAATTACTTAATGATTTAGACCAGTTAACTGAATGGCCTGAACAAGTAAAAACGATGCAACGTAACTGGATTGGTCGCTCTCAAGGTGTTGAGATGACTTTTGAAGTTAGCGAGTCAGATGAAAAATTTGATATCTACACTACACGTCCAGATACCTTAATGGGTGTTACTTATGTCGCGCTTGCTGCTCAGCATCCGCTAGCATTAGCAGCCTCAAAAACTAATCCTGAATTAGCTGCTTTTATCGAAGAATGTAAAGGTAGTAAAACCACTGAAGCCGATATGGCAGCAATGGAAAAGAAAGGTGTTGATACAGGTCTTAAAGCTATTCACCCGCTTAGTGGTAAATTAGTGCCGGTATGGGCTGCGAATTTTGTATTAATGGATTATGGCTCAGGTGCGGTAATGTCGGTACCGGGTCATGATCAACGTGATTACGAGTTTGCGACTAAATATGGTTTAGCAATAGAGCAAGTTATTGCTGGCCAAGAAGGCGATGATATTAATACTGCTGCCATTACAGAAAAATCTACCTTAATCAATTCAGGTGAATTTGATGGTTTAGATTTCGAGCAAGCTTTCAAAGCCATTAGCGATAAATTAACTAGCGAAAACAAAGGTAAAATTAAAACTAATTACCGTTTACGCGATTGGGGCGTTTCACGTCAACGTTACTGGGGTACACCAATCCCGATGATGAACCTTGCCAATGGTGAATCAGTGCCGGTTCCGGAAAGTGAATTACCGGTAGTGCTACCTGAAGACGTCGTAATGAACGGCACTACTTCACCGATTAAAGCTGACCCAGAGTGGGCAAAAACCACCTATAACGGTGAAGATGCATTACGTGAAACAGATACCTTTGATACCTTCATGGAGTCTTCATGGTATTACGCTCGTTATTGTTCACCGAATGACGATACCCAAATGATTGATCCTGCCAAAGCCAACTACTGGTTACCGGTAGATCAATATATCGGTGGTATTGAACATGCTATTTTACATTTACTTTATTCACGTTTTTTCCATAAATTATTACGTGATGTTGGTTTAGTTGACTGTGATGAACCATTTAAAAAACTTTTATGTCAAGGCATGGTATTAGCGGAGACTTATTATCGTGAAGCTGATAATGGCGCACAAGAATGGATCGCACCAAGTGACGTGACTTCAGAGCGTGACGAAAAAGGCAATGTAATTTCTTCAATCAGCAAGATTGATGGTCAGCCAGTGCTTTCTGCTGGTATGAGCAAAATGTCTAAGTCTAAAAACAACGGCATTGACCCGCAAGAAGTAATAGAGAAATACGGTGCAGATACGGTACGTTTATTTATCATGTTCACTTCGCCGCCAGAGCAAACATTAGAATGGTCTGATGCCGGTGTTGAAGGTGCGCACCGCTTTGTTAAGCGTGTTTATAAACTAGCGAATGATTTTGTTGAAGAAACAAAAGGCACGGACGTTGCTAACCTTGCTGATTTAACCTTAAATGCTAATCAGAAAAAATTACGCCGTGAGTTGCACAAAACAATTGCTAAGGTTACTGATGATATAGGTCGTCGTAATACTTTCAATACCGCTATTGCTGCCATCATGGAATTAATGAATCACTTAGGCAAAGCTAAATTAGATAGTGATGAAGACAAAGCGATAATGCAAGAAGCTGTTCGCGCTGTGGTATTAATGTTAACGCCAATTACCCCGCATCTTTGTCATCATTTATGGCAACTAGTTGGTGGTAGTGATGTAAATGTTGAAGATGCATCTTGGCCTGTTGTTGATGACAGCGCTATGGTAGAAGATGAAAAGTTAATTATTGTACAAGTTAACGGTAAGTTACGTGCAAAAATAACTGTCGCTGCTGATGCAAGCAAAGAAGATGTTGAAGCCTTGGGTCTAAATGATGAAAGTGTATTGAAATTTACCGACGGTAATACCATACGCAAAGTAATTTATATTCCTGGTAAATTGCTTAACATTGTTGCGAACTAAAGCATTTTGTTATTAATAATTAAAAGCCGAGTATGGTTAAAAACCATACTCGTCGCGCTGTTAACCACAAGCCTATTAAGTGCTTGTGGTTTTCAATTACGCGGTGATTACTTGCTCGATGATGACATGCAAACGCTTTATGTTAGTTCGACCGATCTTCATGGTGAATTAACGCGGTTAGTAAAACTCAGCTTAACGCGCAACCAAGTTAAGGTATTAAAGCATTCCAAAGTTGATATTCCTGAATTGCGTATTATTTCCGATAAATTAGACAGACGAACCTTATCGTTATTTTCTAATGGTCAAGTAGCTGAATATGAACTGATCTATTCAGTACAATATCAAGTGCGCTTTACTGGTGAAGATGCCAGAGAATTTCGTTTTGAGCTTTATCGCGATTATCAAGACGATCCTAATCTTGCCTTAGCAAAAAGCCGAGAGTTATCTTTATTGTTAAGTGAGATGAGAGCTTCCGCTGCAGATAAGATATTACGTGATTTAGCAAGAATACAGCGCTAGTTAAATTACCACTAACGCTAAACTCACATTTATAGCTAAAAAAGGCCTTCATGAAAATTTACCACAACCAGCTAGACAATACGCTACGACAGGGTTTTAAACCTGTTTGGCTGGTTTTTGGGGATGAGCCTTGGCAAAAAAACAACAGCTTAGCTGCGATTAAAAGCCATGCTACAAACCAAGGTTTTAGCGAAGTTATTCGTTTTAGTAGTGATACTAGTTTTGACTGGCAACAATTGCTTGATGAGTATCAATCGTTAAGCCTTTTTGCTAGCCAACGTATCATTGAAGTTGAGTTGACCACGGTAAAGGTCGGCGATGCAGGAAATAAAGCCTTACTTGCCTTGGCTGAGCGATTAACTCAAGACATTAATAGTGGTCATGTTCCACAAGATGTTATTTTTATACTGCATGGCGCAAAGCTTGATGCTGCTAGCGCAAATAGAAAATGGTTTAAAGCACTAACCCAGTTAGGCTGTTATTTACCCTTGTATGATATTGAGCTAAAGGCGATGCCTCAATGGTTGAACAATCAAGCAAGACAGTTACAGCTTAATATATCTCCTGAATTAAACGCGTTACTCATTGAATTATTTGAAGGTAATTTACTTGCCCTTGCTCAAGAATTAGAAAAACTTGTCCTGCTCTTTGGTTCACAAAGTATTAGTACAGAACAAGCCGAAAAAATAATTCTTAAACAAGCGAAGTTTAATCCTTTTCAGGTGATTGATGCATTATTACGCGGCGATTGTGCTAAATGCATAACCATGCTTGATCAACTCCAGCAAGAAGGCATGGCACCCGCTCAATTACTCTGGGTTTTTCATAAAGAAATAAACCAGCTATATGCGATGTTAAATCAGTTAGCTCAAGGTGAAAACATTGCCAGTGTTTATAAGCAATATCGTATTTGGGATAAACGTAAACCTTTATACCAACACGCCTTAACACACATTAAACTAGACAATGTAAAACGTGCCATGGTGCGTATTGCAGATATAGACTTATTAAGTAAAACGAGTAGCGAGTTCAATATTTTTATTCTCTTAGCTGATTTGTGCATCACTTTGTATCACGGTGAAAAAACAACAGCCTTTAGTCTTAACTATGGCTAAGTTCACAATGCAAAATACGAATATGGCTAATAAAAATAAAAAAATCAGTTCACAAGATTATGGCCTGAGTAGAGGCATTGGTATTTTAGGTGGGACCTTTGATCCTATCCATTTAGGTCACACTCAATCAGCTCAAGCGGTTGCCGATGAGTTAGGTTTACTCAAAGTCCTTTTAATACCTGCACATATACCCCCACACAAAGTCTCGCCTGATTTAGTACCTCACGCTAGTGCACAGCAACGCGCCGCTATGGTCGAAATTGCTTGTCAAAGCAGCACTGTATTTCTTTGTGACCAACGAGAATTACAACGTTCAGGTCACTCTTATACTGTTGATACGCTCAAAGAATTAAAATTACAATATCCTAACCAACCTTTATATTTTATTATTGGTATGGACTCACTGATGACTTTTAGTCGCTGGCATCAATACCAAGAAATTTTGTCACTGTGTCATTTAGTAGTAAATACACGACCCAATCATCCCTTTGATCAACTAAATGATGAAACTAAAGAATTACTCAGTCACCATCAAACAACTGATGTTACTCAACTCGTTCAATATGAGGCCGGTAGAGTTTTTTTTGCCAAACAAAGTTTTTTTGATATTTCATCGACCCAGATTCGTCAACAATTGATGCAAAAACAAAGTTGTAATCATCAATTACTCCCTTCTATTTCAGAATTTATTAACAAAAATAATCTTTACCGTTAACCCTGCGCGCAAAAAGTGTTAATATCGCACTATTATTTATTATCGCTCGCTAAAGAGCGCATAAAAGTTACGATTAACGATAGGAATAACACCTTGCAAACTGAACAACTTAAAGCATTTGTCATAGAAAAACTTGAAGACATGAAAGGCAGAGATATCATTGCCCTAAATATTAGCGAAAAAGCGAGCTTTGCTGATTACATGATTATTTGTTCAGGTAATTCAAACCGCCATGTAAAATCAATTGCTCAATCTGTTGCTATGGAGTGTCGCGCTCAAGGCGTTGAACCACGTGGCATGGAAGGTAACGATGTTGGTGAATGGGCATTGGTCGACTTAATCGATATCATTGTCCATGTTATGACTGACGAACAACGTGACAAGTATAACCTTGAACAGCTTTGGGCTGAATAAATTACTTGCTGCCTGCTACTTAGATAAAAACAAGGGCTTCGTTGGTTTCATTGATAATACATATTATTACTCAATCGACCGCCTTGCTCTTGTTATTTTTCTTAGCGTCATTTCAACCTAGTCAATTTCAGCCTGGTCAATTTTAACTATAAGCCTAGCTAAGACATTTTAGCCTAGTAAATAGCGCAGTAACCCTTCCAATGATAATAAACTTACTAATCAAGATAAATTTATGAAACTCACCTTATATGCTGTAGGTAGCAAAATGCCTGCATGGGTTAGCCAAGGATTTTCTGAGTATGGCCGCCGCTTCCCACGTGATTTAAGTTTTAACCTTGTCGAAATACCTGCTGGGAAACGTGGTAAAAATGCAGATATCAGTCGTATACTCGCTAAAGAGGGTGAATTATTACTTGCTGCTATTCCAAAAGGAAGTCGCATAGTTACTCTTGAAGTAGAAGGTCAACCTTGGACAACACCAAAACTTGCCAAACAACTTGAAAGCTGGCAACTTGATGGTAGAGATGTTGCCTTACTCGTTGGCGGACCAGAAGGTTTATCACCTGCTTGTATTAAAGCGTCGGAACAAAAATGGTCACTTTCAGCGTTAACACTACCTCATCCCATGGTACGAATACTCATAGCCGAAAGTTTATATCGTGCTTGGAGTGTAAATACTAACCATCCTTATCATAGAGAATAACTGTTTAATGACTATATTAGCCATACTTTTAAAAAATAACTTTAGTTTAAATAGCCTGCGCTAATGCCTCCACGCCGCGTTGTCATTCGAAACCAATCTGCTGAAGCAAACTTATTTGCTCGACGTGCATTTATAGCCTTTGCCGGCGTAGTTTTAGTGTTATTAATACTTTTTGGCAATGTATATAACTTACAAGTTGAATCTTTCGAGAAATATCAAACAAGGTCTAATTCTAATCGAATCAAGTTACTACCCGTCGCGCCAAATCGTGGTTTAATTTATGATAGAAATGGCGTACTTCTCGCCGATAACAAGCCTGTTTACAGCTTAGAAGTCATTGCCGAAGATGTAGATGATATCACCTCCAGTATTATTGAAGTAAGCCAACTACTCGATATTAGCCCTGACAGGCAAAGTAAATTTTTTAAATCAATGAAGCGTAAGCGTCGTTTCAAACCCGTGGAACTTCATTCTCGTTTAAGTGACCAACAGGTAGCTTTATTTTCAGTTAATCAGCACAAGTTCCCTGGCATTTTTGTGAGTGCTCGTTTAAAGCGTTATTACCCTTTTTCAGATCTAACGACACACAGTCTCGGTTATGTCGCTCGTATTAACAGAAAAGATGCTAATAAATTAGCGCAAGAAGATAAATCAGAAAACTATGCCGCAACTTATGCTATCGGTAAGCGAGGTATAGAAAAATATTATGAAAACATGCTACATGGCACTATTGGTCACCAAGAAGTAGAAATTAACAACCAAGGCCGAGTGATCCGTACCCTTAGTTATACTCCTCCTGTGCCGGGTAAAGACTTAACACTCACTTTAGATATTGAACTTCAAATGATTGCTAAGCGTGCTTTATCAGGTAAGCGCGGCGCAATTGTGGCAATGGATCCTCGTACTGGCGGTATCCTGGCTATGTACTCAAACCCAAGCTATGACGGTAATTTATTTGTCCACGGCATTAGTACTAAAAATTATAAAAAATTACTTGATTCAAAAGACTTACCGCTTATTAATCGAAGCGTACAAAGTGGCTATCCACCTGCCTCTACCGTCAAGCCTTTCTTGGCATTAACGGGCTTAGAAGAAAATATAGTGACACCAAGTACCACCATAAACGATCGAGGTTGGTACCAACTCAAAGGCTTACCAAATAAATATCGTGATTGGAAACCTTGGGGCCATGGTAAAGTTGATTTAGTCAGAGCCATTGAGCAATCTTGTAATATCTACTTTTACGATCTTGCCTTTAAATTAGGTATTACTAAAATTAGCACTATGATGGAGCGTTTTGGTTTTGGCGATTATACCGGTATTGATATTCACGAAGAGAATAAAGCAATTATGCCCAGTGTTGCTTGGAAACGCGAAAGGTATAATAAGTCATGGTATACCGGCGAAACCTTATCTGTTGGCATAGGGCAAAGTTTTTGGACTGTTACCCCACTGCAATTAACTCAAGCGTTAACAACATTAGTTAATCATGGTGAACGCAAAGTTCCACACTTATTAAAAGCTAATAGCGAATTAATCACTGACAGTAGTGGTAAAACATATCATCAGAACACGCCAATAATTTATGAACCACGCGCTCCGTTAAAGCTCAAAGATGAGACTCATTGGAATGTAGTGTTAGAGGCTATGCATAGTACAGTACAAAAACTCGGCGCTACCGCACATACTCCCTTTAAAGGTTCGACCTATGATGCCTCAGGTAAAACAGGCTCAGCACAAGTAGCTCGACGAAAACAAGGTGAGAAATATGATGCTGAAACAACATCAGAGAACCAACGTGATAACGCTATGTTTATCGCTTTTGCTCCTTTTGATAAACCTGAGATTGTTGTTGCTGTTGCTATTGAAAACGTCGCTAAAGGCGGCGGAGCAACCAACGCTGCGCCAGTAGCAAGGCAAATTATGGATCAGTATTTCGGTGATAGAGTGATAACCAGCCAAGCGGATAAAGCTAAAATTAGCGCTAAAGCCAACAAAAAAGTGAGTTCAACGAAAGCAACAACTCCACAAGAGGCTGATTAATGCGAAGTTCAGGTCAAGAAGAACAAAAAACAAATAGCTTTTGGCAAAGACTTCATATCGATGTACCACTGTTACTCGGTATATTAACCTTGTTAGCCTTAGGTCTTTTTCTTGTTTATAGCGCTAGAGGCCAAGAAACAGCTTATGTATACCTTAAGGCTCGAAGTATTGGTGTTGCCTTATTTGGCATGTTTGTCGTTGCTCAAATCCCGCCACTCGTTTATCGAAAGTGGGCAGTACCTGTTTTTATTTTAGGTCTACTAATGCTCATAAGTGTTTTACTGTTTGGCCATGTTGGTAAAGGCGCGCAACGTTGGTTAGATTTAGGTTTTATAAAATTTCAACCTTCTGAAATAATGAAGCTTATTGTACCTATTATGATTGCTTGGTTTGTTAGCCAAGATAATCTACCTGTAAAGATATCAACCGTAATACTCGCCTTTATTCTGGTACTATTACCCACTTTACTTATCGCTAAACAACCTGACTTAGGTACTTCGCTACTAATTGCAAGCTCTGGAATTTTTGTTATTTTTCTTGCCGGAGCTAGTTGGCGCCTCATTGGTGTTTGTGTTGGTTTAGCCTCGGCTTTTGTCCCTATTTTGTGGATGTTTTTGATGAAACCTTATCAAAAGCAACGGGTATTAACTTTTTTGAACCCAGAGCAAGATCCCCTTGGCTCTGGTTACCATATTATCCAATCTAAAATAGCTATTGGCTCAGGTGGCATTGAAGGTAAAGGCTGGTTACAAGGTACGCAATCACAACTAGAGTTTTTACCTGAACGTCATACTGACTTTATTTTCTCCGTCTTTAGCGAAGAATTTGGTTTAATTGGGGTTGCAGCATTACTTTCGGTCTATTTATTTGTGGTAATGCGCGGTTTATGGATTGCAGCTAATGCACAACATGCTTTTACTAAACTACTCGCGGGTAGCCTTACCCTGACATTTTTTGTTTATGTGTTTGTAAATATTGGCATGGTATCAGGCCTTTTACCTGTTGTTGGTGTTCCATTGCCCTTAGTTAGCTTTGGTGGCACTTCAATGGTTTCATTAATGTTAGGTTTTGGCATATTAATGGCTATCAGTACCCATCGACGTTTTCATGTTTAGCCTTAACCAGATTAGGTATATACCCGTTACCATTCAAAGTACAGGATTTCAGTGGGAATTAAAATGACTTTAGGCAAGTTAAGTAATTTAAACATAGTCACTCTATGTGTTGATTATTTAACGCCGCGAAAAGGCATTTTAAACCCATCGCAGAAGCGCTTGAGCAACATCACTCCATCGTTGCTGTGATTTATAAGGGAATAACCATTATTTAATCACAGCGCCTTGAATTGAAATTGCTCAAGCACTCTGAAACATGTATCTTGATTGGTAACGGGTATAAGTACTTTTACTTTTTTTCTTAGCGATGAATTTTATGACTCAACGATTTACCCTACTGTGTTATGTATTAACATTCTCACTCTTGAGCGCTTGTGGCTCTGGTCGTTATCAACAAAAACATGACAGTACGCCTACCCGCCTCCCAAGCCAAGCCGAGCTAAAAGATGCTATTGCCCGTGCTGAACCGTATAGCCGTGGTGGTAATAAAGACTATAAAGTTTTTGGTAAACCCTATGAGGTATTACCATCAGCTCAAGGCTTTGAGCAAACAGGAACTGCTTCTTGGTACGGTAATAAATTTCACGGTCACCTCACTTCTAATGGTGAGATTTATGATATGTATGCTATGAGTGCTGCCCATAAAAACCTACCCTTACCTACCTATTTAAAAGTCACCAATACCGCCAATAATAAATCAGTTATTGTCCGTGTTAATGACCGCGGTCCATTTCATCAATCACGTATTATTGATCTATCTTATAGTGCAGCTTATAAACTCGACATGCTAAAAACTGGTACCGCGAATGTCAAAATTACCGCAATTACCAACTTTGATAAAAAAGCATCGTCTGTAGTCAACCCTGTTTCACCTGAAGTTAAAGCATTACTTCCTACAGAAGTTAAAACTGGCAGTACAGCGCAAGCTCCTGTGATAAAAGATAGCAGTATGGGTATCACTACTCCTTTTATTCAAGTCTTTGCAACCAGTAAGAAAGATCTGGCTATTAGCACAGCAAATAAACTTCAAAATCAATACAAGCAAAAAACCAGTTACCCTGAACATCAAGGCCTTTATCGCATTCAAATAGGTCCAATCAACGATCTAGCAACATTGAATGCTTTATTATTGGCATTAAAAGAAAATGGCTATCCTAATGCATATCCGCGTAGCACACCGCAGTAATAATCGATAACAAACCTCCATTAACATCGAATTTTATAAACGTTGTTACATTTTTAACGGTTTATCTGCGGTTTTAATGACAATATCTGTTTTTTGCCCGTAGCGAAGTTTTTTAGAAGTGGTATACTTTCGAACAGTTGATTTCCCTTACTTTTCCTCACACGACTATATTATGACTAAAATAAAAAAATATTCTGGCCAATATGCCGCCAAAAAATTATTTACTGCTTTCAGTGGTGCGCTATTTAGTGCTGCAATTGTTCTGATACCAACCGCGCATGCTATTACCATTATCCCTGATGCGCCACAAATTAATGCCAAAGGTTTTATCTTAATTGATTACACCACGGGTAGAATAATTGCTGAAGAGAACGCCGATACTCAGCTAGCTCCTGCAAGTTTAACCAAGATAATGACCAGTTATATCATTGGTAAAGAACTTGAAAACGGTAACATTAAAAATACTGATAAAGTTATGATCAGTGAAAAAGCTTGGGCTAAGAAATTCCCTGACTCTTCTAAAATGTTTATTGAAGTAGGCACTGAAGTACCTGTTAGTTTGTTAAACCAAGGAATTATCGTTGCCTCTGGTAATGATGCCTGTGTTGCGATGGCCGAACATATTGCCGGTAGTGAAAGCGCTTTTGCTGATCTAATGAACGCACATGCCGAACAATTAGGTATGTCGAGTAGCTTTTTCGAAAACAGTCATGGTTTAGACAGTACATCTCATATGACAACACCAAGAGATATGGCAACGCTTGCTATTGCCCTTATCCGCGATGTACCTGAAGAATATGCAATCTATAAACAAAAATCATTTACTTATAACAACATCAAACAATATAACCGTAACGGTTTATTGTGGGATAAAAGCTTAAACGTTGACGGCATGAAAACCGGCCACACCTCAAATGCAGGTTACAGCTTAGTCACCTCAGCAACTAAAGGCGATATGCGCTTAGTTACTGTTGTTATGGGCACCGCAAGTGAACGTGCTCGTAAAGTAGAAAGTAAAAAACTATTAAATTACGGTTTCCGCTTTTTCGAAACAATTACACCATACAAAGCAGGTGAAAAGTTTATCGCTAACCGTGTTTGGATGGGTGACAAAGAAAATGTCGATTTAGGCATTATTTCAGATACACCAATCACTATTCCTCGTGGCCAACGTACCAACTTAAAAGCAAACTTTGAGCTGAATCAACAATTAACAGCACCTTTAGCTAAAGGTACTGTTGTAGGTACTTTATTTTTACAGTTAGGTGATGAAGATATAGCTCAATACCCGCTAGTGACATTAGAAGAAGTCAATGAAGGTAGTTTATTCAGTCGCTTAGTTGATTATGTTAAGTTGCAATTTGCCGACTAAAAGCAGCTAAATATTCAACGTCAAGAGCCTCTTTATTGAGGCTTTTTTGTTTTTGAGTTAAGAGTTATAAACAAAATAATATCAGCCCTGAATATTTAATGATAAAATGTCTTCATTAAGTTCCAACATCGCTCAAAAAAGAAGTAAATAAAGATGAAAACCAAGTTTGACGAATTATTAGAATTTCCTACGGTATTAAACTTTAAAGTGATGGGCGTTGCCTCTGACGATTTACCGGACGTGATCATAGCTGAACTGCAAAAGCATACTCCGGGTGATTACTCACCAAAAATAAAACCAAGCTCAAAAGGTACTTACCTTTCAGTAGCAATTGCTGTGACGGTTACCAGTAAAGAGCACATCGAAATGATCTATGAAACATTAACTGCACTTGAGCAGGTACGATACGTTTTATAAGCTTTTTTAATACCATTGGTTTTCACCCTATAGATTGATGAGGTTTGCCTAGTGCTCTCTAGTTCTACAATCGAGTCTGATGTGATTAACATTGCGGACTCACTCGTGATCCGGCAATTAAATACCATGGATTACAGCCAAGTTTGGCAAGCAATGAAAGACTTTACCGATAATCGTGACAACACTGTCGCTGATGAATTATGGTTAGTTGAGCACCCTGCTGTTTTTACCCAAGGACAAGCAGGCAAAGCTGAGCATCTACTCGTACCAGGTGATATTGAAGTAGTTAAAGTTGATCGCGGTGGTCAAGTGACTTATCACGGACCTGGTCAACAAGTCGTTTATGTCATGATTAACTTACGACGTAAAAAATTAGGCGTTAGACAGTTAGTTACCTTGATTGAAAACAGTATTGTATCGGCCTTAGCTGATTATAATGTTACTGCCTATGCTAAAGCTGACGCACCGGGTGTTTATGTTGATGAGAAAAAAATTGCCTCATTAGGATTACGCGTACGAAAAGGTTGCTCTTTTCATGGCTTAGCTATGAATGTAAATATGGATTTATCACCCTTTCTTCGTATTAACCCCTGCGGTTATGCTGGTTTAGAGATGGTACAAACTGCCGATTTACAAGGTCCAAAAGATACCGCTAGTGCAAGTACTGCGTTAGTGAAACATTTAATAAACTTACTTGAAGCTAATAAGGTTAGTTATCAAACAGGTTTACCAAACGAGAATAACACGTCCCATGAGTAGTGACTTAACTTCAGATAATAATATATCAGAAACAAAAACAGCCAATCGTGTTGCGGGCGAAAAATTTCGCGATGCAGATAAATTAGCGCACATTCCAATTAAAGTTGTAAGCTCAACTAAAGCGACAATGTTGCGTAAACCAAGTTGGTTACGTATCAAGTTACCAAAATCGAGTGAACGTATTGATAGCATAAAAGCTAATTTACGTAAGAACAACCTTCATTCTGTATGTGAAGAAGCTTCATGTCCTAACTTATCTGAATGTTTCAACCATGGTACTGCCACCTTTATGATTTTAGGTGACTTATGTACACGTCGTTGTCCATTTTGTGATGTTGGTCACGGCCGTCCACTACCTCCTAACCCTGACGAGCCTAAAAAACTTGCTGATAGCTTAAAAGATATGGGCTTAAAGTATGTCGTTATCACCTCTGTAGACAGAGATGATTTACGGGATGGCGGTGCACAGCAATTTGCTGATTGTGTTAAAGAGTTAAGCGAGCAAGCACCTAATACTAAAGTTGAAATTTTAGTACCCGATTTTCGTGGTCGCATGGACAGAGCACTTGAGATTTTGAATCAACATCCTCCTCATGTATTTAACCACAACATGGAAAACGTACCACGTCTTTATACTAAAGTGCGCCCAGGTGCTAACTATCAATGGTCTTTAGATCTACTGAAACGTTTTGGTGAAGCTAATCCTACGGTAGCGACTAAATCAGGTTTGATGGTTGGCTTAGGTGAAACGAACGAAGAAATTCTTCAAGTAATGCAAGACTTACGGGATCACGGTGTAACCATGTTAACAGTCGGTCAGTATTTACAACCAAGTAAAGACCACCTTGCTGTTGAACGTTATGTTCACCCTGATGAATTTGCGATGTTCGAACGTGAAGCGAAGAAAATGGGCTATGTACATGCTGCCTGTGGACCTTTGGTACGTTCTAGCTACCACGCTGATAAACAAGCTGCTGGTGAAGAAGTTAAGTAGTTAAGTAGTTAAGTATCACCTTCATCGTTTAATAATTTATAATAAAGCCAGTAACTATACTGGCTTTATTATTTGAAGATTTATTACAAAAACTAGCAAGTTATCCTTTCTGGTAAA
>Ga0209396_1001389_pt1 | contig 27023 bp, 24 predicted proteins | sample GOMGulsemesocosm_6_FD_184638 | JGI IMG/M metagenome (GOLD analysis project Ga0209396, IMG submission 184638) | Methane-oxidizing microbial communities from mesocosms in the Gulf of Mexico - GOM8C Gulf of Mexico (SPAdes) (version 2) | ecosystem: Environmental > Aquatic > Marine > Cold seeps... | reverse complement strand
GAGAACTCGGGGATATTGGCCCAGAGCAAAGGGTATATCACCTTGATGGCTACTTACCAAATGGTCGCCACTATACCTATGGCTTTTTTGATCAACAGCCAAGTTATGATGCGGTGCGCCAGATGGTGTTTGATATTCTAGCGGATAAAATAAAGGCGGTATCGAGCTCTATGCAGCCACAGGGTAATCCACCTGAGAAGTAGGGCTAACCTTTACTCTTTTTAGTCCAGCTTATTTTCGGCTGAGCTTCATAGGTTTTGTCTCACTGTAGAGCAATGACGCTTTCTATGTTAGCAGTGAAAAACTGATAAATTAACGTTAAAACGTATAACCGACATTAAACACCAAAGCAGCGCTTTTTTGCTCTTCACTATATTCATTTGAAAATAACGCCTTGTATCGATCCCTTTTTACAAAAGCGATGCCAGTGCCAATTTCCCAACCTTGTTGGCGAAAACCATCAAAATGATAGTTATAGATAACTGATACCGTTGAAATTTCTTCACCAAAAATAAACTTATACTTGCCAATATGAGCACCCAAGGAATGAATTTCATTGCCTGACACGATGGTTTTAAATCCAAGCCCACCACCAAAAACGCCTAAGTCTACAAAATACTTACTGTCATTGTTGTTAAGTACAACTTGTCCACCAAGCCCTCCATACTGGCTTCCTACCCCCGCTGCGAATTCGAAATCGGCCGCCATTGATGACACTGAAAAACACATGACTGAAGCAGTAAGTATACGTTTAAACATAAACCGTCCCTTGGTTAAATAATAATGAAATGTAATTGCATAAAATAAACTTAATCACAATATAAGGCAGTTAACGTCACTTCGCAAGCGGCGTGTATAAGATATATTATTTATAATCAATAGGTAATAAGAGACGTAGCCGTTACAACTCACCTTAAAATAACACGTTAATTAAGAGAGTCACGAGCAAGCCCCCTATTATAGCGCCCGAGTAACGCTGTGAATTATTTTGGCTGCTCGCTAATCTTATTGTGAATCTCGTTAACCGCCATTAACGCCGCGCTGCCGTACCAAGGTTTTAGTTCGAGTTGTAAACTGCCCGCTTTAATCGCTGGATCTGTTTGAGTCCACTGTTTCGCCTGCTCAGTAGATTTTGTATTGAAAATATAGATGCCGCGTAATTTACCGTTATCTAAAAATGGTCCTGCTACCACAAGCTGTTTAAGCGCTGCCATGCGATCAATATTTGCCATATGCAGACCTTGTAATTCACTTAAACGTTGTTTACTTAAGTTGTCACTATTAGGTCCGCGGGTTAAAAATGCCATGACATATTGCTTCATGCCGTATTTATCGGCGCCATAACGTTCAATTTCTGCCGCTTGCGACGGTACACTAACACTCAACAAAAAGATCACGCTTAATAAATGGATAATTTTTAACATCGGTTATTCTCGTTTTTATAATGACGGTTACAGTCAAATGATCATTCAAATGACACACTGGAGCAAATATAGAATATAACCATCGATTTATAAATGTCTGCGGACAAATATCTCCGATATTTATCTTATTAACTATTTTCAGGATGTTGATTGCTTAGAGATGCCTCAACGTCTACGTTGTCACTTTACTATCGACGTATGACCGAATGACAATATCACCATTAATTTTGGTTAGTGTATCTAAATTGACAATTGCCGTTTAAAATAGCCAGCGAAAGATCTCAATAATAAAGGAATATCTATGTCAACAATGTGGAAGATGGCCGGTTTTTTACCCTTCCTAGCCGTCGTTTTTATCAATGCGTTTGTCGATTTGGGGCATAAAATAACCATTCAAAATACGCTTTTTAAATCATATGATGGTTCGACCCAAATGTTATTTGTCGCCATCGTCAATGCGCTAATCTTGTTGCCATTTATATTATTCTTCACGCCATCAGGTTTCTTAAGCGATAAATACCCTAAAGGCAAGGTGATGCGAGTTGCAGCTTGGGTTGCCGTCGGTATTACGCTAGCGATAACTTTTTGTTATTACAACGGTTGGTTTTGGCCAGCGTTTGGTCTAACGTTTATACTGGCGATTCAAAGCGCGTTATATTCCCCGGCAAAGTACGGTATTATTAAAGAAATCACCGGTAAGAATCTATTAGCTCAGGCCAATGGAGCAGTGCAGGCAGTAACCATTGTCGCCATATTATCAGGGATTGTTGCCTTCTCATTCGCTTTTGAAACGATGATTGCGCCCTTAACCCAAGATGTAACGCCGCAAATATTACTTGAAACCATTGCGCCATTGGGCTGGTTTTTAGTGGCCGGCTCTATTCTCGAAGTGATTTTTGCCTACCGCTTACCCATCACAAGCCAAACCAATAAAGCGCTTAAGCTTGATATGGATGACTATTTGAAGGGAAAACTGCTCAAACAGCAAATGATCAACATATACGACAACCAGATTATTTGGCTGTCGATTATTGGCGTTACTATTTTTTGGTCTATATCCCAAGTGATGCTCGCCGCCTATCCGGCGTTTGCAAAACAAAATCTGGGTGAAACCAGTGCCTTTGCGATTCAGATAAGCATGGCGATGTCAGGCGTCGGTATTATGCTTGGCTCAATATTAGCTGGTAAAGTCTCTAAAAATTATATCGAAACGGGATTGATCCCAGTCGGTGCAATTGGTGTTACCATTGGCATGTTCATCTTGCCCGGACTAACGAGTTTAACGCAACATGCGCTGGCATTTTTTGCAGTTGGTGTAGCCGGCGCTTTATTTATCATCCCGCTGAACTCCCTGATTCAATTTCATGCCGATGATAAGTCACGAGGTCAAATTCTTGCAGGCAATAACTTTATCCAGAATATCGGTATGGTGCTGTTCTTAGGGATCACCATTGCTGCCTCTTTCTTAAATATTCCTAGCCAATATCTGTTTTACTTTCTGGCCGTTGTGGCGCTGGGCGGCGCAATTTACACCGTGTCGAAAATGCCATTTTCACTGGTTCGAATTATTATCACGGTGGTCTTCTCTCAACGCTACCGGATGCGCGTCGAAGGGTTCAAGAATATTCCTGAAACAGGTGGCGTCTTGCTACTTGGTAATCATGTCAGTTTTGTCGATTGGGCCATCATTCAAATGTCATGTCCACGACAAGTACGCTTTGTGATGGAAAGAAGCTACTACAATGTGTGGTATTTAACCTGGTTCTTTAAAGTGATGGGCGTGGTGCCAATTGCCAAGGGGCAAAGTACTCAGTCGCTTGAAATCATCGGCAATGCCATCAATGCCGGCGATGTTGTATGTCTGTTCCCTGAGGGTAAATTATCAAGGCATGGTCAAATCAACGAGTTTAAGTCAGGATTTTATCGCGCCGTTGCAGACGTCGATAAAGATAATGCGGTTATTATTCCATTTTACCTGCGCGGTCTTTGGGGCAGTTCATTATCAAAGGCAAGTAAAGGTTTCAAATACTTAAGAAAACCGGCAATGAAGCGTGATTTAGTGGTGGCCTTTGGTCAAGCCATTGACATCCACAGCACTCCAGAAGTGGTTAAACGACGAGTGCAAGATATCTCCTTTACCGCGTGGAAAGGATATTGCGACGAGATGCAAACCATTCCAAACAAGTGGATTGAAACCGCTAAGAAGCAGTTATCGCGTACCGCTATTTATGATCAGCTCTCTGGCAACTTAAGTTATCATCGTCTCTTAATCGGTAGCATTGCGCTATCACAAGAGATTAAACAACGTTGCCACGACAGTGATAATGTCGGTATTTTATTGCCCGCCTCTAGTGGCAGTGCGCTCATAAATATCGCAACAATGATGGCAGGGAAGACCGTAGTGAATGTGAATTTCAGTGCGGCGCCGCAGGCATTAGCCTCATCAATCAGCCAAGCGAACATCACCACAGTTTACACCTCACGACTGTTTATCAAGAAACTAGAGAAAAAAGGACTAGATTTAAGTTGGCTAGATAACGTATCGCTGGTTTACATCGAAGAACTAATGGCTGCGTTAAAAGCGCATAAAACTAAGATGTTATCATTGATGGTGTTAACTAAATTGTTACCCGTCTCAGTGCTCACCGCCATCTATTCCAAAGCCAAAGATAATCAAGCCACCGCGGCTATTTTGTTTAGTAGTGGTTCGGAAGGATCGCCAAAAGGCGTGATGCTAAGCCATCGTAATATGGTCAGCAACATCGAACAAATTAGCGATGTGCTAAATATTGAAACTGATGATGTTATCTTATCTTCACTACCACCATTTCATGCCTTTGGTTTGACTGTGACCACTTTAATGCCGCTACTAGACGGTATCCCTATGGCCACCAGCCCGGATCCAACGGATGCATTAGCCATCGGTAAAACCGTGGCTAAACACAAAGTATCAATCATGTGTGGCACCTCAACATTCTTAAATATTTACAGCCGTAACCGTAAAGTACTGCCATTAATGTTTGACAGTTTACGGGTGGTGATCTCAGGCGCAGAGCGATTAAAACAAGATGTTAGAGTGGCCTTTAGCGCCAAATTTGGTAAACCCATTTATGAAGGTTATGGCGCGACAGAAACCACGCCTGTTGCCTGTGTTAACGTCCCAGACCATCTCGATACGAATTATTGGAATGTCCATAACGGCCAAAAAGAAGGTACTGTCGGCATGGCCCTTCCAGGGACAACAGTACGTGTTGTTGACCCTGAAACACTGGAAGAATTAGCGGTTAATCAAGACGGCCTTATTCTCATTGGTGGTCATCAAATCATGCAAGGTTATTTAGGACAAGCAGAAAAGAGCCAGAGTGTTATTGAAGAAATTGATGATATTCGTTGGTACAAAACTGGTGACAAAGGCCATCTCGACAAAGATGGCTTTGTTACCATTGTCGATCGCTACTCTCGCTTTGCGAAAATAGCTGGCGAAATGGTCAGTCTTGGCGCCGTAGAAAGAGAATTACAGGGGCTTATCGCCGCGAACGATGTTGACCTTGAGTTTGATGTTGCCACTGCCGCCGTACCCGATGACAAAAAAGGCGAAGCGATTATTGCGCTCATTACTGGGAATATTGAACTGGGATCAATAAAAACGTCTTTGGCCAACAGTACCCTGCCACCACTAATGCGACCATCCGCCTTTTATGCCGTCGATAACATTCCGGTATTAGGTAGCGGAAAAGTTGACTTGTCGGCGCTCAAAGCATTAGCTAGTGAGCTACACGCAAACCAATCGTAAACAGACCTGACCACGCTAATGTCGCATCAGTTACATTAGCGTGGTTAATGCCCAAATTGCTATCAGCATCCCCCATTCACTACCCGCGCTAAATGTTTAGCACAATAGCGCCATTAGACTATTGTATTAAGCAAAAATACAATATAGACTTCTAGACATCTAAAAAGTATTTATTGGGGTTACTCATGGCAACACAAATTGAGACGGCGACATTTGGTGGCGGTTGTTTTTGGGGCGTTGAAGCCATTTTCCGTCAACAAACAGGTGTCATCGACGCATTTTCAGGCTATGAAGGTGGTGAACAAAACGATCCTACTTATCAGCAAGTCTGTAGTGGTAATACTGGGCATGCCGAAGTTGTTGAAGTGACCTACGATCCTAAATTAATCAGCTATGAAGCGCTGCTGGCGGTGTTTTTTGATAATCACAACCCTACCGAGTTAAATCGTCAGGGTGTCGATATCGGCACGCAATATCGCAGCGCTATTTTCTATCATAATGCCGAGCAAGAACTCGCGGCCAGTAGTGCTATTGCAGAGATCACAAAATTGCAACGCTTTGGCTCTAAGAAAATAGCCACTGAGGTAACTCCTGCCAGTACATTCTATAAGGCAGAAGAATATCATCAAGATTACCTCGCCAAGAATGGCTTAGGCAGTTGCCACATCTAAATCATGGCAACTCAAAAGATCAATCTCTATTTATTACCAGGTACCATGTGCGATGAACGCTTATGGCAACCAGTAATAGATAGACTGCCACCCCAATACATTGCGCACTACATTGATTTGCCATTAGGCGATACGATTGAAGATATCATTAGGAAGTTAGCGCAGCAATTACCATCACAACCAATCAATTTGGTCGGTTTTTCGCTTGGCGGCTACCTTGCCACCCAATTTTCACTACTGTACCCATCGAGGGTTTCTCGATTAATGGTGTTGGCCAATAGTCCGAGCAAGTTACCATTAATGGAAGTAAAACTGCGTGAACTTGCATTAGCGATGGCGCATAAATTTGGCTATCAAGGCGTGATGGCGCCACGAATAAACCAATTATTGGCGCAACAACATAGCAATGACTCAGAATTAGTATCACTCATTAAGGCGATGGACAAAAGTGGTGGTCATCTCAAGTTTGTTAGCCAAGTATCAAGTACAACCTATCGAAAAAACTTAATTGCGCAACTATTAGCGCAAGATATAGAGACCTATTTTGTATTCGGCGATCAAGATAAGTTAGTCGATCAAACAGCTTTATTGGCACTTAACGCCAACAACATTAGCGCCAGCGTTATCAAAGACTGCGGGCACATGAGCCCTCTCGAACAACCACAAGCCCTAGTCAAGCACATCTGTCAGTATTTTACATACTAGCGAACAATTCCCGCGCCGAATTAGCGCTATTGTTTAGCACCTTTTCTTGATAATCAATACTTTGCATTTCAGTTAAGCGACTATAAGTTCTGGCAAACTGGCTAGTTACCCTTCCTCCTTGATACAAAGACAACATCGCGATTTCACTGTTGATGACAATCAGCTTATTGCGATCATAAAACTCATCGACTAAGGCAATAAAGCGCCGGGCGCAATCATCGAGCAGACCTATCTCAACATCACTCGCTGGGGTGATTAAATAGTTGGTATCACCATCTTCAGTACCTTTAACCTGTTTAGTGACTTCCACTTTCCCACCGAGCTGCACGACATTACTAAGGACCAGAACATCATAACTATCGGCTAACAGAATATAATCATTTTGTGAACGGGGACCATCGCATAACTCAAAAAAATCAAACCAAATGGTATTACCTTTTTGATCATTAATGTTCAATTGGCGATTAAATAGCGTCACGCTTTTTCCGCTATATTGTACTAGTGAAGTGCTATTAAGAAAGTCTTCAAATGCCGCGTTATTCTGATGAAAATATACTGAATTGTATTGAGTGAACGTGGTGCGATAATCGACTTCACCATCGAGGGAGTAATACTCGAGATGCTGTTTGAGTAATGCGATCGCAGGTAAAAAACGATCTCGTGCTAATCCTCCAGCATAAAGGTTATCGGGCGCGGTATTAGAGGTCGTGACAATCATCACTTGATGTTGGTGCAATGCGTTAAAAATACCGCCTAGTAACATGGCATCGGCAATATCATTAACAAAGAACTCATCAAAGCAAATCACTTTTGCTTGGCTCGCCAACTCACGTGCGATGTGGCTTAGAGGATCGGGGGTGCCTTGAATTTGGGTTAATTTTTTATGCACTAAAAACATAAAATGATGAAAATGTAATCGAAGCTTATCCGGTGTGTCTAATGACTCGAAAAACATATCCATTAATAGCGTCTTGCCACGTCCGACACGGCCGTGTAAATACAATCCTAGACAATAATCATCTGTTGATAGGGCATGTTGTCTTAATTGCAGTTTTTCTATTGCTGCTCGTTGCAGCGGATCTTGCGCCAGTTCGCCATTATTCAGTAGCTTTTGGTAATGTTCAATTAACGGAGAAGTCATAGGTATACATGGTGAACGACAGTAGCGCCATTATAGATGAAACCGTCACCAGGGGCTACAGCCTTAAATCAACACCATCTTTGTTAAACACATTTTTCAAATCATACAACAGACCTTGTGGTTTGAGATAACGGCGTACAGTTTGCTGACCCAAGGCGATGAATTCCTTATGGGCAACGGCAAGAATAACAGCGTCATAAGCTCCGTGCTGCGGCTTATCAAGCAACCCTAAGCCATAAAGTTGCTGAGCTTGTTGAGCATCGGCACGTGGATCGTATATATCAACATTAACGTCATACTCTTTTAAGGCGTTAGCGACATCTAACACTCGCGTATTGCGTAAATCAGGACAATTTTCTTTAAACGTTAAACCAAGGATCAGTATATTCGCGTCTACTACCTGTAGCTTCTTGCGGATCATCGCCTTAATTAAACAAGTAACAACATATTTTCCCATATTATCGTTAATACGCCGCCCCGCCAATATAACCTGCGGATGATAACCAATTGATTGTGCTTTATGGGTTAAATAATATGGGTCTACCCCGATGCAATGACCACCGACCAGACCGGGTCTAAACGGCAAAAAATTCCATTTTGTGCCCGCAGCCTTTAAGACTTCCTCGGTATCAATATCGAGTTTGTTAAAAATAATCGCCAATTCATTGACCAATGCAATGTTTAAATCCCGTTGGGTATTTTCTATCACCTTAGCCGCTTCCGCCACTTTGATTGAACTTGCTTTGTAAGTGCCCGCCACAATCACCTGGCGGTATAATGCATCAACAAAATCGGCTATTTGCGGCGTTGAACCTGATGTTACTTTTAAGATATCGATAACACGATGATCTTTATCACCGGGGTTGATACGCTCGGGGCTATATCCGGCGTAGAATCCTTGGTTAAACACCAACGCGCTATGTTGTTCCAGCGTTGGGATACACACTTCTTCTGTCGCGCCTGGGTATACGGTTGACTCATAGATAACGACATCACCCTCACTCATTATTTTGGCAATCGCCTCACTTGCTTTTATCAGTGGCGTTAGGTCCGGCTGATTACTTTCGGTGATTGGTGTTGGAACTGTCACAATATAAACATTGGCTTCTTTTAATGGCGCTAGCTCACTGAAAAAAGACAGATCATTACATTCACCAAGTTCCTGAGTCGTCACTTCTAACGTGTGGTCAATCCCTTGCCTGAGCTGATTAACTCTTTCGCGGTTGATATCAAAACCAATGGTCGGGAAATGATGACTAAATGCAACAGCCAATGGCAACCCGACATACCCTAATCCTATTATACAAACTCTTACATCCTGTAAACTTCGTGTCATATTGCGCTCATTATCAAATGTTGAGACCTATTAATTAATAGCAGCGGATATGTGATTTTGCCGAAACTTATCAATAAAAATAAATTCCACATTTCTTTGACTATACTTAGCCCCTAGTCTCTAGCGGTTTGTCAAAAATAATAACTACAAGCAATGACGATAGAACTAACTACGCCTGATGAAGGCACTAAAGGGAAACGATGAAATCAGCGAATAATATTGATGAAAAAACTTACCACTCTCGAATCGATGTCTGGTTAATGATATTAATGTCGTTAAGTATTAGTGGTGCAACCGCGTGGCTTATCGATTTAGAGGGGACTTATACGTTAAAAGGCGCACTGTTTTCGCTGGCATTACTTACCTTTAATATTGTGCTACCTCTTTGGATTTTAATCCGATGTCATTACAAGATCGATCAAGGTAACAATAGTTTGGTTATAGGCTTTGGTCCTATTACATGGTACATCCCCTTTGAGAGTATTTCTCAGGTGAGCACCAGCAACGAGCTATCACTTAGCCCTGCCCTATCGTTGCAACGGCTCAAGATCATTTATGGCCAAAATAGAGTAATACTTATTTCGCCAAAAGAAGTCACCAGCTTTAGCGATGAATTACGTGGCATGATATCACCCGACCCCTAGGCTGCCATTATTAGCCATAACGACGTAAAACGTCTAGATTACGCCTCACAGTTAGCCGCCACTGGCGTATAAATCATAATCACATCCACAAATATCCCATTTAAGTGATCTTGCCGTGCAGTATTCGCATTAAAAGTGTAAATTAAACTAGTAACGCCATCGATGGTTAGGTAAAATGTGCCGCTATTTTTGTGCGCAGTGAAGAGATTTTTATGGCCAAGAAACTATTGATTAAAACCTGGGGTTGCCAGATGAACGAGTACGATTCATCTAAAATTGGCGATCTACTAGATGATGCTATGGGTTACGAGTTAACCGAGGATGCTGAAGAAGCTGATGTATTATTACTAAATACTTGTTCTATTCGTGAGAAAGCGCAAGAAAAAGTATTCCATCAACTGGGTCGTTGGAAAAACCTTAAAGACCTCAAGCCAGGTACTATTATTGGTGTCGGTGGCTGTGTTGCCTCGCAAGAAGGCAAAGCTATCCGTCAGCGTGCCCCTTTTGTTGATTTAGTTTTTGGTCCACAGACCCTTCACCGCTTGCCTGATATGATTAATCAAATCAAAGCGGGCGAAAAAGCGGTTGTTGATGTTAGTTTTCCAGAAATTGAGAAATTCGATAACTTACCAGAGCCTAAAGCTGATGGCGTAACTGCCTTTGTTTCAGTGATGGAAGGTTGCAGCAAATACTGTAGCTTCTGTGTTGTGCCGTACACCCGTGGTGAAGAAGTTTCTCGCCCGATGGATGACGTGTTATATGAAGTAGCTCAACTAGCTGAGCAAGGGGTACGTGAAGTTAACCTGCTTGGTCAAAATGTAAATGCTTATCGCGGCGCGACGCATGATGACGATATCTGTGATTTTGCAACGTTAATCCGTCTCATCGCATCAATTGACGGCATCGATCGCATTCGCTACACCACTAGCCATCCCGTTGAGTTTACTCAAGCACTAATCGATGTCTATGCTGATGTACCAGAACTTGTTGATCATTTACACCTACCTGTTCAATCAGGTTCAGACCGCATCTTAAACTTAATGAAACGTAATCATATGGCGATCGAGTTTAAGAAAACCGTCAAATTATTACGTAAAGTACGTCCTAATATTGCGATGAGTAGTGATTTTATCATTGGATTCCCTGGTGAATCAGATGCCGACTTTGAAGCGACAATGGATCTTATCAAAGAGATTAACTTTGATATGAGCTTTAGCTTCATTTACAGTGCGCGCCCAGGAACACCAGCCGCTGACTTACCAGATGATGTTGAAATGTCGGCTAAAAAGCAACGTTTGTACATTTTACAAGACCGCATTAATCAACAAGCACTGCTACATGCACGCCATATGCTTAATACGACTCAACGCATATTAGTCGAAGGCCCATCGAAGAAAAATCCGATGGAATTACGTGGCCGTACCGAAAATAATCGTGTGGTTAACTTCGTAGGTCCTCATTCACTGATTGGTGGATTTGCTGATGTTAAAATCGTCGATGTATTTACCAACTCTTTGCGTGGCGACTTTATTCATGGCGAAGATAAAATGGGGCTGCGTATCGAAACATCTCCAGCGACTATTTTAGCCAAACACAGTGAAGCTATCGACACCAATGGCGTTGGCACTTATACGCCTTAACATTTTATCAAAATAGGGATATCAGTTACTTGAGTAAAAACATCATCACAATCGACTGCTATTTAGAGCCTGCGACTCAGTCTCGAATAGCAAATTTATGCGGCCCATTTGACGACAATTTAAAGCAAATTGAGCGTCGTATGGGTGTTGAGATTCGCTATCGCGATAATTTATTTCAAGTACTGGGTAGACCGGAAATTGCCAAACCTGTTAGCGACATGCTACGTGAACTCTACGTTGAGACACAGCCAGTTAAGGGTGTTGTCAGCGACATAGAACCACAACAGGTTCACTTAGCCATTGAAGGCTGCAAGGCACTAGAAGTCGGCCCAGAAACCACTCGTGGTAAAGAAATTTACATTAAGACTCGCAAGGGAATTATTAAGCCACGTAATCTCAATCAGCAAGATTATCTCGCGAATATTCACCGCCATGATATTACGTTTGGGGTTGGGCCGGCAGGTACTGGTAAAACCTACCTTGCAGTGGCTTGCGCCGTTGATGCATTAGAACGCCAAGAAGTCAGGCGTATATTATTGACCCGCCCCGCCGTTGAAGCTGGTGAAAAACTTGGATTTTTACCGGGTGATTTAAGTCAAAAAGTCGATCCCTATTTACGTCCACTTTATGATGCTTTATTTGAAATGTTAGGTTTTGAGAAAGTTGAGAAGCTAATTGAGAAAAAAGTCATTGAAGTTGCACCGCTTGCCTATATGCGTGGTCGTACGTTAAACGATGCTTTTATCATTTTGGATGAGTCTCAAAACACCACCGCCGAACAGATGAAGATGTTTTTAACCAGAATCGGATTTAATTCAAAGGCTATTATTACCGGTGACATCACTCAAGTAGATTTACCTCGTCATGTTAAAAGTGGTTTACGCCAAGCAATAGAAGTATTAGGTGAAGAAGACAGTATTAGCTTTAATTTCTTTCAATCTGGTGACATTGTACGCCATGAAGTTGTCGCTAAAGTCGTTGACGCTTATCAACGTTACGACGATAAGCAACAACGTCAACAAGCAATAAAAGAGCAAAAAGATGATTGACCTAGACCTACAAATTGCATGTGACGATAAAAATTTACCGTCGCAACAGCAATTTGAACAATGGCTAAACGTAGTACTAAAAGATCGTAAGCCACAGGCAGAAGTTACCATCCGATTGGTCGATAGCGAAGAAAGCCAAAGCTTAAATACCCAATATCGCGGTAAAGAAAAACCAACCAACGTGTTATCGTTCGAATTTGATGCTCCGCCAATGATTGAATTACCGTTATTAGGTGATTTGGTTATCTGTAGCGAGATCATCGAACGCGAAGCCATCGAACAAGATAAAGCGTTAAATGACCACTGGGCCCATATGGTGGTTCATGGCACCCTCCATTTACTTGGCTATGATCATATTATTGATGAAGAAGCGCAAGAGATGGAATCGTTAGAAAAACTAATTTTAGCAACGATAGGCATTGACGATCCCTACCGTGACGATCTAGTATAATTTTCAATAGTGAAGGAATTTCAAACAATAATGAGCGAAGATAAACCTCCCAGTAGTCAGTCAACAAACAAAAGTTGGTTAGAACGATTAGGGCAAATGTTTCAAGCAGAGCCGCAAAACCAAGAAGAGTTAGTTGAATTTATTCAGACTGCTGGCGATCGAGAACTTATTGATCAATACACCAAAGATATGATCCACGGCGTGTTGAACGTTTCCCGTAAACGAGTTCGTGATATTATGATCCCGCGCTCTCAGATGGTGGTACTAGAAAAAGACCACAGCATTGAGCAGGCTATCAGTATTATTATCGAGTCTTCTCATTCTCGATTCCCCGTTATAAACGAAGACAAAGATAATGTCGAAGGTATGCTGCTGGCTAAGGATATCATTCCACTAACCCTCAATGCCGATGTTAGTAAATCTTCGATCAACCAAGTTATTCGTCCTTGTGTGATCATTCCTGAGACTAAAAAAGTAGATGTGTTACTGCGTGAGTTCCGAGCTAAACGTTATCACATGGCCATTGTTGTTGATGAATACGGCGGCGTATCAGGCTTAGTCACTATCGAAGATATCTTAGAAGAAATCGTCGGTGAAATTGAAGATGAATTCGCTATCGATGAAGAAGTCACTGAAGATATTAAAAAGGTTGGTAAACAACTTTATTTGATTCAGGCATTAACTTCATTGGATGATTTTAATCAGTATTTCCAAACCAAGTTTGATAAATCTGAAGTCGAGACTATTGGTGGCCTAGTGACTAAAGCATTTGGTCATCTGCCTGGCCGTGGCGAAGAGACCAACCTCAATGGTTATCAGTTTAAGGTTAGTACCGCTGATTCACGTCGCCTGATCCAATTGCATGTCAAAGTCCCAACAAAGCCAACTCAAGGCTAAGCATTAGATAGTAGAAAAGGACTTCTTTGATGGTTAAGACAACCAAGGATAGCGTGTTATCGACGCGCTATCTTATGTTACATCTCATTATTGCAATGGTTGCAGGCGCGCTGTGTCACTTTAGCTTTTCACCTTATGATATCGAGTTTATTGCGCCTTTTAGCATCGCTATATTGTATGGCCAGCTCACCTTATTTAGCACATTAAGCATTAAAAATAAGACGTTGATTGGCCTAAGCTTTGGCTTAGGGCTATTTCTTAGTGGCTTACGCTGGGTCCATGTTTCACTGGATACGTTTGGCGGCTTACCATTAGTTGTTACCGTTCTTCTGTTGGTGTTATTAGCATTGTACCTCGCGCTATATCCTGCCTTGGCAGCCTATGCTTTCGCTAAGTTAAAACGCCGCTCACTACTATTTAATGCGCTATTGTTTTCCACATTGTGGTGCCTTAGCGAATATTTACGTGGGGAACTGCTCACTGGCTTCCCTTGGTTATGGCTAGGTTATAGTCAGACTAGCGGTGTCTTTAGCCAAGCCGCGGCGACTATTGGCGTGTTAGGATTGAGCTTTGTGGTAGTCCTCATTCCTGCGCTGATGGTTAACCTATTACAACGCTGTAAAAAAAGTGTCGCTCTGTTAGCGTTAGTGATCGCTGGCTGTTATTGGTTAACGACCATAAGCTATATCACCTCAACCCAAAAACAGACCACGTTGGCGTTAATACAGGGCAATATTGAACAAACAGCAAAATGGCAACAGGACGCGATGTGGCCAACGATTAGTCGCTACATGGAATTAACGCGAGAAAATTTAGATGCTGACATTATCATTTGGCCTGAAGCAGCGCTGCCTGCCGTTGAGGCGTGGATCGAAGATTATCTCCACAGCATGGATCAAGAGCTCTTACGTAATAATAGTGCCTTAATCACTGGCGTTATCGCGCGAGAATCACACATTATTGACAACGATGTTGAACAGCAATACTACAACGCGTTAATCACCTTAGGTCAACATGAAGAACAGCCTCACGTAGATAGCCGTTATAGTGACAAGCATAGCAATCGTTATTACAAGCATCAATTATTACCCATTGGTGAGTTTGTTCCCTTTGCCGCCATACTACGGCCGCTCGCACCGCTATTTAACCTACCGATGTCATCGTTTAATCGCGGCGATATCATCCAGAAAAATCTATCGGCCAAAGGATTAAACATTACTCCCGCTATTTGTTACGAAATAGCGTTTAGTGAGCTGGTTCGTCAAAACGTTACGGCGCAAACCGATTTTATCTTAACGGTATCCAATGATGCTTGGTTTGGTCGCTCTATTGGCCCCCATCAACACATGCAACTGGCCCAAATGCGCGCAATAGAGCTTGGCCGCTCTGTCGTACGAGTGACCAATAATGGTATTACCGCCGTCGTTAACCCTTACGGCGAGATCATTGCCCGCGCTAATCAGTTTGAAGAAACCGTATTACGCACATCGATCAATGGTGTTAATGGCCAAACCTATTTTAATCGTCATGGCCACAGTCCAATCATGTGGTTTACTTGTTTATTGCTAGCGCTTTCGCTTTACTTAAAGCGCAGAGATAACACAGAATAATCACGGATTAAAGGGCGCGCGACTAAACAGTTCACCATCGCAATCAACACAATGACCAATCTCTTGAGGGTGGTAAATCGAGAGCTGTTGATTGCATTGCTGGCAAACAAACTGCCCTAAGCCAACGATATCACCACTGCGATATTGACCATCGAAATTAAAGTCTTGCGATAATTCAATCCACTCAAGTTGACTCTTATCGGTAATGGCTACTAGCCATGACCATAATGTATCCTCGATCACCAATTTAAACGGTTCATTAAGATTATTTTTCAGCGCCGATACCGATTGCGCATAGCCACTTAAATCTATTTTAAGCTGCATCTCAATTTCAGATAATTGCTGATGACTTATTTCATTATTGAACCGATAGGCTTGCATCCCACGCGTCACTAATTGCTCAAGACTTTCCTCTTTACCGTGTTCCTGCCACCGTCGTTGCAAACATTCTAGTAGCTTATGATACCCGGACTTAAATATTGCTCGATTGTTAGCCATATTATGCTCCTGATTTAAGAAATCTCTTTAACTATAGCAACAAAGTATTGTTGCTTCATGCTTAGCTGCGGTATCCTATGCAGATCAAAATTTAAAATATGTTAAAAACGGCAATAATGATGCCCTTAGCGACATATCTATATTCATTTATTAACACTCTATTTAAGATAGACCTAGGTTTAATTGCATGCAAGAGCTGTACACTCCCTCAGAAATAGAAACTCAAGCACAAAAGTTTTGGGTTGATTCAGATACCTTTAAAGCGGTAGAAACCCCAGACCAAGAAAAATTTTATTGCTTGTCGATGTTTCCATACCCAAGTGGTCGCCTACACATGGGTCACGTACGTAACTACACCATCGGTGATGTTGTGTCTCGTTACCAACGTATGCTGGGTAAAAATGTATTACAGCCTATGGGTTGGGATGCTTTTGGCCTACCAGCTGAGAATGCAGCAATTAATCATAAAACAGCACCAGCCAAATGGACCTACGAAAACATTGATTACATGAACGATCAATTACGTGCATTAGGTTTTGGTTATGATTGGGATCGTGAACTGGCCACTTGTAAGCCTGATTACTATCGTTGGGAGCAATGGTTCTTTACCGAGCTCTACAAGAAAGACATGGTCTACAAAAAAACCTCTGCCGTTAACTGGTGTCCAAATGACCAAACAGTGTTAGCCAACGAGCAAGTTATTGACGGTCAATGTTGGCGTTGTGATACCAAAGTGGAACGCAAAGAAATTCCACAATGGTTCATCCGTATCACTAAATATGCTCAAGAACTACTTGACGATTTAGATGAATTAGACGAGTGGCCTGAAAAAGTTAAAACGATGCAGCGTAACTGGATCGGTCGCTCTGAAGGCTGTGACTTAAGCTTTGAGTTAAAAGGCCGTGAAGATAAGCTAGAAGTTTATACCACACGTCCAGATACGTTAATGGGTGTAACTTATGTTGGTGTTGCTGCGCAACATCCCCTCGCTCTTGAAGCGGCAAAGAGCAATAGCGAAATAGCGGCCTTCATCGAAGAATGTAAAACAACCAAAGTTGCTGAAGCAGACATGGCAACAATGGAAAAGAAAGGTGTTGCCACTGGATTTTACGCCGTTCATCCACTGACCGGCCGTGAAGTGCCAGTATGGATTGCTAACTTCGTGTTAGCCGATTATGGTTCAGGCGCCGTGATGGCCGTACCTGGTCATGACCAACGTGATTACGAATTTGCCACGAAATACTCGCTTGATATTGAAGCGGTAATTCACGCCGTTGACAGCGAAGAAAAAACGGTTGATATCTCGAGCGAAGCTTACACCGAAAAAGGCGTACTATTTAATTCAGGCCAATTTGATGGTTTGACTTCAAAAGATGCGGTTGATGCTATCGCTGCTGAGCTGGAGAAGCTTGGTAAAGGTAATAAAACCATCAATTACCGTCTGCGTGATTGGGGTGTTTCTCGTCAACGTTACTGGGGCAGCCCAATCCCAATGTTGCACCTAGAAAATGGTGATGTGGTCCCTGTACCGCAAGAACAACTACCTGTTATCTTGCCTGAAGATGTTGTGATGGATGGGATTAACTCACCAATTAAGTCTGATAAAGAGTGGGCAAAAACAACTTACAACGGTCAGCCGGCAATGCACGAGACTGATACGTTCGATACGTTTATGGAATCGAGCTGGTATTACGCCCGTTATGCCTCGCCTGCTAAAGATGCGATGTTAGATCCTAAGCAAGCAAACCATTGGTTACCAGTTGATCAATACGTTGGCGGTATTGAGCATGCCATCTTGCATTTATTATACGCACGCTTCTTCCATAAGTTATTACGCGACCAAGGGCTTGTAGAAAGTAACGAACCATTTAAGCGTCTATTAACCCAAGGAATGGTGCTATCTGATGCCTTCTTCAAACTTGATGAGAAAGGCACCAAGCAGTGGGTATTGCTTGATGATGTTAAAACCGAGACCGACGAAAAAGGTCGTATCATTGGTGCCACTCAAATCTCAACAGGCGAAACAATATCACATGCCGGTATGAGTAAAATGTCAAAGTCTAAAAACAACGGGATTGATCCACAGGTTATGATCGACAAATATGGCGCGGATACCGTACGCTTATTTATCATGTTCGCCGCGCCTGCAGAGCAAACGCTCGAATGGGTTGATTCTGCCGTTGAAGGTGCAAATCGCTTCTTAAAACGTGTATGGCGCTTAGCCTTCATGCATAAAGAGCAAGGTGATACACCAGTACTTGATAAGAAATCATTAACCAATGACCAACAAGCGTTACGTCGTGAACTTCATAAGACTATTGCCAAGGTTTCAGATGATATCGGTCGTCGTCAAACGTTTAATACAGCTATCGCTGCCATCATGGAATTGGTCAATCGCTTATACAAAGCGAAAGGCGAATCTGAGCAAGATCGCGCTATTATGGGCGAAGCGATTAACGCCATCGTTAAAATGCTGTCACCTATTGTGCCGCATATTTGTCATGAACTGCATAAAGAACTCGGGCATCAAGACAACTTAGCATTTGCGCCATGGCCAAGTGTTGATGAGTCGGCATTGGTTGAGCAATCAAAACTTATTATCGTACAAGTTAACGGTAAGTTACGCGCTAAAATCAGTGTTGCTGCAGATATATCAAAGGAAGATATTGAAGCAATGGCTCAAAACCATGAAGATGTATTACGCTTTACCGATGGCAAGACCGTACGTAAAGTAATTTACATTCAAGGTAAACTAGTCAACATCGTAGCGAACTAGGATAACAATGAATAAAACATGCATTAGTGTTTTAACCGCTATGCTACTAAGCCTTGTGCTTAGTAGCTGCGGCTTTCGCCTCAAAGGCGATTACCAATTACCACCGATCCTACTCAGTTTGAATCTTCAAAGCCCTGATAATCACAGTGAGCTTTCAAGACTAGTACGTCACCAGCTTATCCGTTATCAAGTAAACCTCGTTAACGACGCTGATGTGCCAGTGCTTCGCTTAGGAAAGGACAAATTCGAACGGGGCACTTTATCGTTATTTTCCTCCGGTCAGGTGGCAGAGTATGAGCTAATTTACACCATCAATTATCAGTTAGTGATGAAAGATAGCGATGTTCAAAATTTTGAATTAAGTATCCGTCGTGATTACCTAGATGACCCACAATCGGCTCAAGCAAAAAGCCGAGAACGTGCTCAATTACTGCGTGAAATCCGTAATGAAGCGGCACAAAAAATTGTTTATCAGCTTAGCCAAATCAAATAGCGACTAAATTTCTATGCAGATCTATGTAAATCAACTCGCCAATAATCTTCAATCGCTCAAAGCTGTCTATATGGTGCTGGGTGATGAGCCTCTGCAAAAAATGCAAGCGATTGATAACATCCGTCATGCTTGTCAAGCGCAAGGCTTCGATGAACGTATTAGCTTAATTCAAGATCCTAGCTTTCGTTGGAGTGATATTGCCGCTAGCGGACAGAATTTATCGTTATTTTCTTCTCGTCAAATAATTGAGCTAGAGTTAACGAGCCTCAAACCTGGGCAAGAAGGCAGTAAAGCAATTAACCATTTTCTGGATCACCAATCACCAGATACGATACTGCTCATTCAGGGGCCCAAGGCACCTCAAGAAGTACAAAAATCGAAGTGGTTTAAGCGCCTCGAACAAGCTGGCTTACTCGTCAGTGTTAATCAGCCGCAAGGACGCCATTTTAATCAATGGCTTGAGCAAGCAGCCAGAGAAAAAGGCCTGAGTTTCGAGCAAGATGCACTACAAAAATTTTGTCTGATGTTCGAAGGAAACTTACTCGCAGCCGATCAAGAATTAGAAAAGCTGTCGCTGGCCCTTGGTCGTCAACGGATCACTAATGCCTTACTTAAAGAACGGGTGACCAATCAAGCACGTTTTAACCTATTTGAACTCCAAGATGCATTTTTAATCGGCAATAGTGCTAAGGCATTACGCATTCTATCGAGCTTACAGGATGAAGCGATCGAGCCTCAGTTATTGTTTTGGGCATTCAGTCGTGAAATAGAGTTGTTGGTGAATTTAAAGTTAGCGCAAACCAAACGCCAACCGCTCAACAAGATTTACCAACAAGCCCGTGTCTGGCAATCTCGTCAGTCATTGTTTGAGCAAGCGTTAAATCGCCTCTCATTACCAGAACTACTTTCCTGTAGCGCCCTTGTCGCTCAAATAGAGCGCGCAATAAAGGTTGAGTTCGATAGTCCGATGGACCTTTGGTGTCAACTTATTCTGACGCTTTGCGGACAACAACGTTAATGGAATTACAACAAGCCGTTGGTATTTTAGGTGGCAGCTTCGATCCTATTCATCATGGCCATTTACGCAGTGCGCTAGATGTCTGTGATAGCTTAGCCTTAGATGGCATCCACCTATTACCAAATTTCATCTCGCCGCACAAAAGTATCAGTCACGCGAGTGATCATCATCGCCTAGCGATGCTAACGTTAGCCATCGAAGACTGTGAGAAATTAAGGATTGATCCACAAGAACTTAATAGCAATACATCTTGCTTCACGATTGATACCTTAGAAAAGCTACGCCTAAGCCACCCGACTAGTCCTTTATGTTTTTTAATGGGGATGGACTCTCTACGTTCGTTTACCCATTGGCATCGCTGGCAGGACATCCTCGATCTATGTCATTTAGTTGTCTCGGCGCGACCTGGATGGGACCTACCAACCGATGGCGACGTTGCACAACTGCTTACTCAACGACAAGTCAACGAGCCCAGCGCATTGCATCAACAATTAGCAGGAAAAATCTACCTTCACCAAGCATATCCGTTAGCCATTTCATCGAGTGAAATACGCGAACTATGTCGCCGCGAAAAGTCGATTAAGTTTCTAGTGCCCAACAATGTACAACAATATATTTCTAAGCATCAGCTCTATCGCTTGCCAGTGAGTGATAAATAGCTAGACATCAAAGCAACCCTTGGTATCATTCATTTAACTTAGAATTACGAATGAAAAACGATGGCCTCACTACAAGATCAACTGCTTAAAGCAGGACTCGCTAACAAACAATCGGCGAAACAAGCTCGCAGCGAAAAGCGTAAGAAAAATAAAGCTGTACGAAAAAACCAGGCGCAAGAAGACACCTCGTTACAAGATAAAATCGAGAGCGAAAAAGCATTACAAGCCGAGCAGGACTTGGCTAAAAACCAACAAATAAAAGCGCAATTAGATAAGAAATCTGAACTTGGTAAAGTAAAACAAATGATCGAGCAATTGCATATTAAAGATTATGCAGGTGAGCTTGAGTACAATTATGTTTATCAAAGCAAAGTAAAGAAACTATTACTCAACGAAATTAATCATAATGCGTTGGTTAAAGGCCGTTTAAGTATTTGTGCCCTCAATGATGCAGTCTATCTACTGCCAACGCTTGCTGCCGAAAAAATTGCACAAATTGATGATAGTTATGTCTTGTTAATGAACGACAATACACCTGTTGAGGCCGATGAAGATGATCCATATGCCGAATTCCAAATCCCAGATGACCTAATGTGGTGATCCCACCACCTAATGCAAGCTAACGTACTTAGCTTGCATTAGGACAATGTTGATAGAAGCGATACTCGATGATTACCTTCCCACAGAACAACCCCCTATTACGCACTGTAGCCCTGTATTACGCCAAGAAATTGGGTCATACGCCGCTCTTGGACTTCTTTGAAAACCGCGGCACCATCACCGACGAGAGCCAAGCGCTACTCGTATGTACTCAATTTCAACAGTTGATTGACGCCGCGATGCTTGATAATCAAGTGCCTGATCAACTCAGCGAGATTAAAAACATTGAAAGCCTGCTGTTTGGTTTGTTCAACTTAGTACATCAAGCTGTACTGGCCCTTGGGTTTGAGGAGCAATGGCAACAAGCAGCCGACCTTGCACGTCAACAAGCGAAATAATACAGTTTCGTCAAACTAGGCACCATTTAGCGGTCATTTGACTAAATTTATAACAAAAGGCCACCAACGGATTATTTTATAAGCAGTTAATAACTATTGCTGTTGACATTTTTCGGCAACGCTATAATATGCAGCGTCAACGGAGAGGTGTCCGAGAGGCCGAAGGAGCTCCCCTGCTAAGGGAGTATGGGCTTTAAATCCCATCGAGGGTTCGAATCCCTCCTTCTCCGCCATTATTTTTCATCAGAAATTTAATGGGAAATTGATGTGCGCATGTAGCTCAGCTGGATAGAGTACCTGGCTACGAACCAGGCGGTCGGAGGTTCGACTCCTTCCATGCGCGCCATTTTTCTTACCCCTTATTATAAACAATTCTAAAACTTTCTTGTTCTACCTCATTAAATTATAGTAAATAATACCAATTAAACTGTCTCCGTCCTTGGATCAGCTATTATTCAGTTAAAGACGATTCTCTTGCCGCCAATTCAACCCTATTTCTACCATTTTTCTTCGCGAAATACAGTGCATTATCGGCACGTTCTATCATGTCATCTAACACTTCATTACCTTTACGCATAGCGACACCAAAGGAGGCAGTTACAGGCGCTATTTTCTCATTGTTCTTTTTATTATTGAACGAGATAGCCGCCAATTTAATCCGAATATTTTCCGCAAGGTCTTGGGCTGCACTTTCATTCATTTTAGGGCAAAACAATACAAACTCTTCACCGCCAAATCGGACGGGCGTAACCGTTGTCGGGCTTTCTTTCTTTAATAAGCTTGCCACAACCTTAAGAATTTGATCCCCCATTAAATGGCCGTATTTATCATTAAACGCTTTAAAATGGTCGATATCTAACATAATCACGCAAAGCTGTTGTGAATTTTTACCCGCCCAAAACTGATCAAACATGTTAGCCATCACACGACGATTGCTCAGTCCCGTCAATGGATCGGTTGTGGCTTCTTCTCGGCTATTTTTTAAATCTTGCTTGAGACGTTCAATTTGGGCTTGAGCATTGTCCAATTGTCGTTGAAAGTCTTCATTAACACGACAGATTGCCTCTGAATTACTCTTTAACTCAACCAATAATGACGCGGTATTCGCAGAAACGTCCTGTGCTTGGATTGAATCGATGTTGTTATTCATCGCTCCAGCATACGTTCGAGAGTCTTGTGCTGTTGTGCCTAATGTCTCGGATAAGTTGATCACCATGCTAGATAAAGCATTTTGGAAATCATCAATCTTTTGTGTGCTGCTGGGTGTTAGGTTAGTCATATGTTCAAGAAAAAGCGTTTCACCGATATCAATCGGGCAAGTGTTAAATCGCTCAATCAAATGATCCAATTCTTGATTCAATTTCGGGAATTCATTGGAATAATAGCTATACCACAACGTGTAATTTAGTGGATTTGGCACAATATTATGCTTGACCATCTTTGGCACTGCTTGGCGTAAATAATCTGCTGCTAGACTCGAATTTTCTGAAAATTTCATTATTACGCTCTTTTAAGACGCTCTTTACACACGGAATGGATTAATGAGAAAGCTCAATAACCACCATTATTGATATGTAACAATATATGTATTACAGCGCTCTATCTTAGGTGATTTAAAGCAAAAAAGTAAGTTTATTAGATTAAATAACAACAAAAACGATTCATTTTTTAATCACTTAGGTCATATTTCTGACTTTAGTCAAGTTTTTGTCAAAACAAGTCATCTTCAATAGGATTGCAACATAAAAACATAACAGTGAAACGATTAGTAATGCGAATGGTTTCTATAATTATATTGGTGTTATTGGATCAATTCGCCAAATTTTCACTAGACAATAGTCTAACGCTAATAACTCATACGCTTGTTTTATTTTTAACCACACTGCTTGTTGTGACTACTTTTACGGCAATAACACGAGTTGCATCATTAGTTATCACCTATAACCTTTTAGACTAAGGTCGGGATTCCCGCACAAGATTGCACTGCTAGATTATTAATCGCACTCCGATAAAACTAATATACAAAGGGGAAAAGAATGGCTTTTGAAAACAAAGATCATGCTGATGGTTATTGGAAGGAAAACCTCAGCATCATGCTCAAGTTACTCGTCGTATGGTTTGTTGTCTCATACGGTTGTGGGATCTTATTTATAGAACAATTGAATGCCATAACATTTATGGGTTTTAAATTAGGTTTTTGGTTCGCGCAACAAGGTTCGATGTATGTATTCATCGCACTCATCTTCATTTACGTTAAAAAAATGAATGCGCTAGATAAAAAATATAACGTAGAAGAATAAGGAGTCACTGATGGACGTACAAACATTAACATATATTATTGTCGGCGCATCGTTTGCGCTTTATATCGGGATCGCGGTTTGGGCTCGTGCCGGTACAACGAAGGAATTCTACGTCGCTGGCGGCGGCGTACCTCCTGTAATGAACGGTATGGCTACTGCGGCTGATTGGATGTCAGCTGCATCCTTTATCTCATTAGCTGGCATTGTGTCCTTTACTGGCTCCGATGGTTCTGTATATCTCATGGGCTGGACAGGTGGTTATGTGCTATTAGCACTTTGCATGGTCCCCTATTTACGAAAATTCGGTAAGTTCACGGTGCCAGACTTCATCGGCGATAGGTATTATTCTGATACGGCACGTATTGTCGCAGTCATCTGCGCTATTTTCATTTGCTTCACCTACATTGCTGGGCAGATGCGTGGCGTTGGAGTCGTCTTTTCACGCTTTTTAGAAGTGGAGATCGAAACGGGCGTAGTCATCGGCATGGCGGTCGTCTTCTTCTACGCTGTCTTAGGTGGTATGAAAGGTATTACTTACACTCAAGTCGCTCAGTATTGCGTGTTAATATTTGCATTTATGGTACCTGCTATTTTTATCTCGGTGATGATGACCGGTAACTTGATCCCACAACTCGGCTTTGGCAGTGAAATGGTCGACGGCTCAGGCTATTTACTTGATAAGCTCGATGGTCTCTCTGAGGAGTTAGGCTTTGGCGCCTATACCGATGGTCGAAAATCTACCCTTGATGTCTTTTGTATCACCGGGGCATTAATGATTGGGACCGCGGGATTACCTCATGTCATCGTGCGCTTTTTTACCGTTCCTAAGGTTAAAGATTCACGAATATCGGCTGGTTGGGCACTTGTGTTTATCGGTATCATGTATACCACGGTCCCAGCCTTAGCATCATTTGCGCGCGTTAATATGATTGAAACGATTAATGGACCAACGGTGCAAGCTGATGATGGTTCAAAAATCTATGGCACTGGTACGCCATATGCGGATGCGCCAAGTTGGATAACCAATTGGGAACGTACTGGCTTAATCAAGTTTAATGATAAGAACAATGACGGAAAAATGTTCTATTCGGGTGATGCACGTAATGAAATGCAGATTGACCGCGATATTATGGTGCTAGCGAATCCTGAAATAGCGGATTTACCAGCATGGGTTATCGCACTGGTCGCCGCCGGTGGCTTAGCAGCGGCCCTATCGACATCAGCGGGATTACTGTTAGTTATCTCAACATCAGTCTCCCATGATTTGATGAAGAAAACCCTCAGACCTGATATCTCAGATAAGACTGAGCTGATGTACGCGAGGGTAGCAGCAGCGGTAGGCATAGTCTTTGCGGGGTACTTTGGCATTAATCCGCCTGGTTTCGTCGCCGCGGTCGTCGCCTTTGCCTTCGGACTTGCGGCATCATCGCTATTTCCAGCCATTATCATGGGCATCTTTAATAAAAAGATGAACAAAGAAGGTGCTATCGCGGGAATGATATTAGGTTTAGTCTTCACAGCCTCTTACATCATCTACTTCAAGTTTGTTAATCCAGCGGCTAACGTCGCTGATAATTGGATGTTTGGTATTTCACCTGAAGGTATCGGTATTGTTGGGATGCTGGTTAACTTTGCTACTGCCTTTACCGTCGCGAAATTTACCGCTGACACACCAATAGACGTACAAGAAATGGTTGAGTCAATTCGCTTTCCAAAAGGTGCTGGTGAAGCGCACGAGCATTAACTAGCATTCACAATAGCCAAGCCCTTAGCGAGTATCTCGCAAGGGCTTTATTTTTTAGGCGCTACTGTATATCACTGGCAGCACTGAACACACTAATAAGAGACCCATGCTAGCGTTAAATATGCGCAATCGCCGTTGATTAGTTAGCCAACGTTGTAATTGTTGACCCAATACTGCCCACACGCTAACAGACGGGATATTAACCAATGAAAATATTACCGCAACCAATATTATCGAAGACATTGCTGCCGATGATGCATAAACGCTGATACTCGTTAAGGCCATAGTCCACGCCTTTGGATTAACCCATTGGAACGCGGCGGCTTGGATAAAGGTCATTGGCTTACTAGCAATATCGCCATTTCTTGGTGCTGTAGCTGTGGCAATTTTAAACGCAAGATATAATAAATAGACCACACTAGTGACCTTCAATACGGTGTAACTCACCGGATACAGTGAAAACACTTGTATCAATCCAATGCCTACCAACAATACCATCAAACCAAAACCCAATGAGACACCAAACATATGGGGTAATGTACGCTTAAACCCAAAGTTTGCCCCGGACGACATTAACATCAGATTATTAGGGCCAGGGGTGATACTCGACACTAACGCGAAAGTGATTAAACCAAATAATAATTCCAACGACATATGCTCTCCAGCAAGTAATATTTTCAATAGTAAGGCGACATCTTCGGCAAGTTCTTTATGCCAGAATCAGTACAATTTACGTAAGCTCGCAATTGACTGCATGGAAGAGATTATATCGAGGACTGCGCGCTAACATCTTGCATTGTTTGTGCTAATTCTGATAAGTTTGCAACTTATGAACACTTTAAATAAAATAAACGAAAGAATATTGCACGAATTACAATTAGACGGCAGGATCAGCAATGCCGAACTGGCTAACCGCGTTGGTCTATCTGCATCCGCTTGTCTGCGTCGTGTCCAAGAACTAGAGCGTATTGGGATCATTAAAGGCTACCGCGCCGTGATAGATCACGAAAAAATGGGGATTGGCTGTGTCGCTTATGTCGCCGTTGGCCTGAGTGACCATACTAAAGACTCACAAAAAGCCTTTGAGTTTGCGATCACCTTGTCGCCACAGGTCAAAGAGTGTCACAACATTACTGGCTCATATGAGTACTTATTACGCGTCGAGACCACCAGTTT
>Ga0209396_1001385_pt1 | contig 27079 bp, 26 predicted proteins | sample GOMGulsemesocosm_6_FD_184638 | JGI IMG/M metagenome (GOLD analysis project Ga0209396, IMG submission 184638) | Methane-oxidizing microbial communities from mesocosms in the Gulf of Mexico - GOM8C Gulf of Mexico (SPAdes) (version 2) | ecosystem: Environmental > Aquatic > Marine > Cold seeps... | reverse complement strand
GACTTAGATGCTTGGATTGAAATTGGCAATATATTCATCAGCTTAAATATTATTGAGTCTGCGTTAATGGCGTTTGAGTTTGTTTTATCCATTGAACCAACCCATGAACAGGCCAAACAATCAGTTGTTGAAATAAAACAGTTTATGGCAAATAAATCGTCGTGATACACCTTAATAGCAGAATTGTTTTTAGGGTCGATTCATCCACTGCTATAGGGGCCGGTCATGTTATGAGGTGTCTAAGCCTCGCCCGTTATTACCGACAACAAGGTTTGGAAGTCTTATTTATATGTCGCCAATTACCAGGCTCACTCATTAACCATATTGAGTCTTCTGGTTTTTGTGTGAAACGGTTGCCATTAAGAGCACAGGCAACCGTTAGTGCGAGTAACAGAAGTGACGATGAATGGTTAGGTATTGATTACCAAACTGAAATTGACGAATCTAAAGCAATTATAAGTACGTTAGCTCCGCAATGGGTTGTTGTTGATAGTTATGGGATTGATAAAGCATGGCATAATGAAGTAATTAAAATGGGTGTTAAATTACTTGTTATTGATGATTTAGCTAATCGTTCATTACGGGGAAACATCGTACTTAATCAAAACTTAGCCCCAAATATTAAGCATCGGTATCAATCACTCATAGGACAACAGACAACATTACTTTTAGGACCTTCTTATTCCTTATTAAGGCAAGAATTTAGAAAGCTTTATGTTCGTTTAAAGCCATTTAATGAACGCTTGAATAACCCAGTTTTAACCATTGCCTTTGGCGGTAGCGATGTTGTCAACGAAACCATTAAAGCACTTAAAGCTGCGCTTAAAGTTGCCGACAATAAAACGATAATTAATGTTATCGTTGGTCAGCATTATCCTCATTATGAGCAACTATGTGCAGACTATAAAGAGATTAAACACCTCAACATTTTGAAGCAAATTAATAATGTTGCTCAGATATTAATGAATTCAACCATCGCTATCGGCGCAGTTGGAACAATGACGTGGGAGCGATGTTGCTTAGGCACCCCAAGTATTGTTGCCACAATTGCCGATAATCAGCGCGAGGTTGCTTATCATCTGGCATCGTTGGGTTATCATGACTACGTGGGGCATTTTGATGAAACTACAACGCAGCATTATGAAAGAGCATTATCACGATTGTTAAACTCTTCAAATCAAATGATTAACCAGCACCAGTTACTCACTAATACAGTTGACGGTAATGGTGTAGAGCGAGTGTATAATGCCATGGTCAACTATAATGAAAAGTAAATGTAAATGCCTAGTGTAACCTTTAAACGTGTATCTTTTGATGATTTAGATAGCTTAAGAAAGTGGCGTAATACCCAGCGCATTAAGAAAAATATGTTCAACACTAAGGATGTATCTAAAAGTCAGCAACTACAATGGTTTGAGGCTTTGGAACGTGACAATTCACAACAACAATTTGTATGTTTCTTGGATGATGAACCTTATGGTATTTTAAACTTTACCAACATTAATGAGAATGAATGTGAGTGGGGGTGCTATGTAGGGCAAGAGCATATAATGCCGGGGTTCGGACTGGTTTTAGCCGCTTGTGCCTTAGAATATGCTTTTGACCACTTGGCGGTGAAGTGTTTAAAAGCACAAGTTCTATCACACAATAAAGCGCCGCAAAAAATACATCATTTTTTTAAGTATCAACAATTGGACGACCGTATTCACCGCACTCCGGAAGGTGAAAATATAACGGTACATTGCTATCAATATCAAACAGATGATTGGGACAAAAACAGAACATCAGTTTATGCACTGTTGCCTAAACATTTACGAGTCTTAGTGAGCGATGCTCAATTTAATCAAGGAACAGTATGACATTAAAAGTTAAAATATTAGCATTACTTAGTGAAGTCGCGCAGCTAACAGACTGTGAGCTTATTTCAACGATCGAACATGATACGGTACTATTAGAAAGTGGACTAGACTCGTTAGGCTTTGCTATTTTAGTCGCGAGACTTGAAGAGGAATTAGATCTGGATCCGTTTTCAGCAATGACCGATGTGGTGTACCCCCGAACCTTTGCAGAATTTGTTGCTATTTATGACCAAGCCAGCCACGCCTAAAACTTTGCTCGACTATGTACAAGCCCATAGTAAGAGCACCCAATTAATTCAATCGTGGAATATGTCGATAACGGCCGACATGATAGCGCAACAGGTTGAGGAGTTTCGAACACAGTTTTCATCGCTCAAGGGTAAAGTCGTGGTGGTATCTATCACAGATTATATTCAATGTTTGATAGCACTTTGCGCGCTAGATGGTTTCTCTTGTCAAATTACTGTTGTGCCTGATGATCTCGATGAAGCGCAAGCTAACGGCATATTTTTTAATAGTGACTATGTGCTGAATTGTAATCAGGGCAATTTTTCAGTGGTACGTCAAGCAGGGACAAGTGTCGCAAAAACAAAGGTAACTACTTGGACTCTTACTACATCTGGGACTAGCGGTAAGCCTAAATTTATATCACATACATTAACTTCTTTAACGCGTTCTTGTAAGACTATTCTGGATATAACACATTGTTGGGGCCTGATGTTTGCGCCATATAGATTTTCCGGACTACAAGTGTTTTTACAAAGTATTATTGCAGGAACGAGTTTAGTCATACCTCGTCAAGCATCATTAGGGAATATGCTCGACGACCTCATTGTATGCCGCGTCACAGCACTATCGGCTACGCCGACAATGTGGCGTCAATTATTAATGACTAATCGGCTGGCACAACTTGAGCTCTCGGTGATCACGCTCGGTGGTGAGATCGTTGACCAGCAACTCCTTGAACAATTATCAACGTTATTTCCAAGCGCCTGTATTCGTCATATATATGCATCGACTGAAGTGGGCGTAGTGCTGAGCGTACGTGATAAAAAAGCAGGATTCCCAGTAGCTTGGATAGGTGATGAAGTACGAAATCCCTTGTTAAAACTAAGCCATGATAAGCATTTGCTTGTTAAGGAAAACAGTAATGAACCTGGCGAGTTTATAGATACAGGTGACATAGTGTCGATTTCTAATGAGCGTGTTTATTTTCAAGGGCGAGAAAACGGTTTAATTAATGTCGGTGGTCATAAAGTTCAACCTGAGGCTATTGAATGTGTTATTCGACAATTTGACAATGTCGCTGATGTCCGTGTGTTTGGTCAAAAAAATTCGCTAATGGGGCAAATTGTCGCCGCCGATATTGTTCTCAAAACCCCCATTGATAACAACCTGTTATTTAAACAGCAACTGATCGCTCATTTGAAAAAAACACTAAACAATTATCAGGTGCCTATGTTATTGTTTTTTAAAAAAGAGCTATCAATTAGTGGCGCCAATAAAGTGATAAGAGGCTAGTGTGATGAAAATTATTATAGTGACAGGTGCAAGTAAAGGTTTAGGCTTAGCAATCACCCACTCATTATTATCCGCTAATTACTTTGTGGTTGCCATTGCCAGAACTAAAAGTCATGAGCTTGAAGGATTAATGCAGCAATGGCCAGATCTTATAGCATTTGAACCGTTTGATTTAACAAGGCTAGACGATATTCACGCATTATGTACTCAGATCGGTAAGTCTTATGGTCGAATTTATGGGTTAATCAACAATGCGGCTGTTGGGCGAGACGGTGTGCTTGCAACGATGCATGAATCTCAAATCGGTGAGATGTTAACGCTAAATATTCAAGCACCAATATTATTGAGTAAATATCTATTAAGACCCATGCTAATTAATCAGACTGGACGCATTATTAATATTTCATCAATTATTGCTGCTACTGGCTATAGTGGTCTTTCTGTCTATGGTGCCAGTAAGGCTGCTATCTCTGGGTTTACTAAATCACTGTGCCGTGAGGTTGGTAAAGCTAATATAACCGTCAATACGATTGCTCCTGGCTTTATGGAAACTCAAATGACCGAAACGCTTAATGAGAGTAAGTTAGAAAAAATTAAACGTCGTAGCCCGCTCAATAAATTAGCATCAGTAGAAGATGTAGCACAAGCAGTGATTTATTTACTCAGTGATAGCGCCAGTAGTATCACAGGTGCAACATTGACAATTGACGCAGGCAGTACCGCCTAATGACACTATCAAATTTTGCCTCCATCATTACGATTAACGGTAGAGATATTGGCCGTTGTTGCCCACCTTATATTATCGCAGAATTGTCGGCTAATCATAATGGTTCTATAGAAACGGCTAAACAGACAATTTTAGCCGCAAAAGAAAATGGTGCTGACGCCATCAAGCTTCAAACTTATACCGCTGATACAATGACAATCGATTGTAATAATGATGAATTTATGATCAAGGGTGGGTTGTGGGATGGCTATAAGCTCTATGATTTATATGATTGGGCCCACACGCCTTATGAATGGCATCAAGAACTCTTTGAATATGCTGCTCAAATTGGTATTACAATTTTCTCAACACCATTTGACAAAACAGCCGTGGATTTACTCGAGTCACTTAATACTCCGGCGTATAAAATTGCTTCATTTGAAATAACCGATTTACCTTTAATACAATACATAGCTAAAACTGGTAAACCGATAATAATGTCAACAGGGATGGCTAACGAGCAGGAAATTAGTGAGGCAATACAAGTTATTACTGATGCTGGGGGAAATGAACTTATTGTCCTTCATTGTATTAGTAGTTATCCTGCACCACTTGAAGAAGCTAACTTACTCACCATGACTGACATTATAAATAAATACCAAGTAGTTGGTGGGTTATCGGATCATACATTAACAAACATCACATCAGTGACTGCAGTTGCTTTGGGTGCCAGTGTGATTGAAAAACACTTTATGTTATCAAATGAAAATGACGGTGCAGATAGCCAGTTTTCCATTTTACCGGTGCAATTAGCCGACTTATGTCGTGATGCTAAACAAGCATGGCTAAGTTTAGGTCGAGTGAATTATGAACTAAACGAAGGCGAGAAAGAAAATGTTAAATATCGACGATCATTATATTTTATTGCTGATATAAAAGCAGGTGAGACAATAAGTGCTCAACATGTAAAAAACATCCGTCCTGGGCTTGGTTTATCTCCGAATAACTTATCAAATATTATAGGGAAACAGGTAATACGTGATGTAAGTTTTGGTACACCAGTTAGTTGGGATTGCATAGTTGTGAAAGATATATGAAGAATTTACCTTTAAAATAATTGAATTGAACAGTATTAGGAATAATTATGTTTTATGAATTAGCGAGTCCAACTTTTGATAATGAAGAACATGAAGCTTTAGAAAAAGTCATTCAAAGTGGTTACTTCACCATGGGCGAACATGTTCAGAAGTTTGAGTCTCAATTTGCAGCGTACCATGAGAAAAAGTTTGCGGTAATGGTTAATTCAGGCTCTTCAGCAAATCTTATTGCTACAGCGGCCTTTTTTTATAAAAAAAATAACCCATTAAAACCAGGAGACGAGGTGATTGTACCTTGCGTGTCTTGGGCTACAACTTATCATCCTTTACATCAATATGGGCTTAAGCTCAAGTTTGTTGATGTTGAACTTGATAGTATCAATATTGATATTACAAAACTTGAAGCGGCATTAACTAAAAATACAAAAATGATTGTTGGGGTTAGTATTTTAGGTAATCCCGCTAAACTCCAAGAATTGAGAGAGTTTGCTGATCAACATGACTTATACTTTCTTGAAGATAATTGTGAGTCTCTCGATGCTGAAATTGATGGTGTAAAAACAGGAACATTTGGAGATATAGGCACATTTAGTTTCTTTTTCTCACATCATATTTCGACAATGGAAGGAGGGATGTTAATTACAGATGATGAAGAACTATATCAATTAGCACTGTCACTACGTAATCATGGATGGACTCGAGGACAGCCTGATGATTCGATGATTTATGAAAGTCAAAAAAATGATTTTACGGAAGCCTACCGGTTTATCTTACCTGGATATAATGTTCGTCCTTCGGAGTTAAACGCAATAGTGGGGATTGAACAACTTAAGAAATTACCTGAATTCACACGCCAACGCCGAAAGAATTTAAAACACTTTGAATCGATTTTCAAAGATGATGAACGTTTTATTATTCAAAAGGAGCACGGAAAAAGTTCTTCTTTTTGTTTTCCAATCATAATTAACCCGAAATCATCGATTGTTAGGAATGATATTTTTAAAGCATTAAAGGCTGCAGATATTGGATTTAGAATGATTACTGGTGGCAACATGCTTCGACATGATGTTATTAAGTATTATGACTGGTCAATTGATGGAAGAGCGTTAAATGCAGACATAGTTCATGATTATGGATTTTTTATTGGTAATCACCCTTTTGACTTAACGGCTCAACTAGAAAAGCTTCATGAAATAATAAAAGGTATTAAATAATGAAAAAGAGAATTTTGGTTACTGGTGGCGCTGGCTATCTTGGTTCAATGATTGTGCCGCAGTTGTTGGCTGAAGGTCATGAAGTTACTGTGTTAGATAATTTTATGTTCGGCCAAAGTTCATTGAACATACATTGTTTAAATGAAAAATTTAATGTCGTTCGTGGCGATTGTCGCGATAAGAAAACAGTGTCTGAGCTACTGATTAATCATGATGTTGTTATACCATTAGCGGCATTAGTCGGCGCTCCTTTATGCGATCGGGATAAACTTGGAACGGTTTCTACTAACAGAGACTCTGTCGTGCTATTAACTCAATTGATGAGCCAAGAGCAACAACTATTGATGCCGATCACCAACAGTGGATATGGGATTGGCCAAGAGGGAAAAGATTGTGATGAAACATCGCCCTTAAACCCGATTAGCCTTTATGGCCGATCTAAAGTTGAAGCTGAAGAAGCTGCACTCTCTAGAGAGAACAGTGTAAGTTTCAGGTTAGCCACTGTATTCGGTATGTCTCCGAGAATGCGTTTAGATTTGTTAGTTAATGATTTTGTATATCGAGCTGTAAATGATAAAGCAGTGGTACTCTTTGAATCACATTTCAAGCGTAACTATATCCATATTAAAGATGTTGTTAATGCTTTTAGTCATGGCTTAAATAACTTTGATAAGATGAAAGGTGAAGCATTTAATGTTGGCTTATCAGATGCTAATTTATCTAAAAAGCAATTGTGTGAGAAAATACATTCTCATTTACCGAATTTCGTATATATAGACGCGCCGATCGGAGAAGACCCAGACAAACGTGATTATATTGTTTCAAATAAAAAGATCGAAGCCACGGGATATAAACCAAAGTATTCATTAGATGATGGCATAAAGGAACTAGTTAAAGGCTATAAAATGATCACAAATTCTCGCTACAGTAATATTTAGTGGGAAAATAATGAGTGAAACTAGTTTTAGTGGCAAAAGAATATGGGTAACAGGTCATAATGGTATGGTCGGTTCTGCACTCGTGCGCCAATTATCAACGCACAACGATATTGAGCTGTTGACTGCTGATAGAAAAAATTTAGATCTTGAAAACCAATCGGATACATTAGACTGGGTAGCTGAAAAAAGGCCGGATATTATCATTAATTGCGCCGCAAAAGTAGGTGGAATTGATGCTAATAGGAACTTCCCAGCAGATTTTATGAGTGAGAACCTTAGAGTTGCTTTGAATGTTATAGAGTCTGCAGTGAGACACAATGTTGGTAAATTAGTATGCTTAGGTTCCTCTTGTTTTTATCCTAAACATTCACCTCAACCGATAACGGAAAGTTCTTTGCTTCAAGGGGGATTAGAACCTACTAATGAAGCCTATGCATTAGCTAAGATTGCTACAATAAAGTTATGTGAATTTTATAGCCGGCAATATAATCGAAACTTCATTGGCATTGTACCTACCAATCTCTATGGGAGTGGTGATAATTTTAGTCCAAAACACGGACATGTAATTTCTGCGCTAATTCATAAATTTGTAGAAGCAAATGAGAAAAATTTACCTCATGTAAACTTATGGGGAACGGGAAAACCTTTACGAGAGTTTATGCATGTTGATGATGCGGCAAGAGGGATCTTATTTCTAACGCAGCAATATTCAAAGGCAGAGCATATTAACCTTTGTGGTGGTGAAACTGTCTCTATTTATGAGTTAGCGACATTAATAAAAAGTATTGTTGGTTATTCTGGTGACCTTTTATTTGATAGAACTAAGCCTGATGGAATGATGAAAAAGTCACTAGATACAACACTACTAGCAGAGCTTGGTTGGCAACCTATAATTTCCTTGCATGAAGGGCTCTGCAGAACTATTGATGAATATCAAACTGGCTATTTAAATAATGAAGTTTAATTGGCTTTTTGTGGTACAAAATTTTGAGACTAGAGCATTTGATGAAAGTGCTGCAAGTGTTGAAATTATAAAACCTCTATTAGAATCAGGTTTTGTTAACAATTATCAAACGTTGACCTTTAATCGTCATAGCCAAGCTTTTTATTCCTCGGCCGTGAGAAGTAGAGTTGCAGATATAGTTAAAAGGATAGCCACAAAACCTGTTGTCATTTATGGTGCCGGTATACATACCCAGCAATATTTACCTTTGTTTAAGGCACTTAATGTTGTTGCGATAACTGATCGAGATGAAAGTCTTTGGGGGAGTATTATTGAAGGGTTGCCAATAATATCTCCAGCTCAATTACCTGATTTTACTAACGATGTGTTAATTTCAAGTAAAGCATTTGAAGACTCTATTCATACAAGTTTGACTCACCGTTTTCCTATGTTATCCATTCATTGTATTTATCGCGATGCCAGCGAAAAAAAAATGTTTCAGAAAAACATGGCCAGCTCAATATCTCAAACGTTAATGAATAGTGATACCAATATTGTATTTTTTAGCCCAAGCCACCCTGCAGATAATTTAACGACGTCATATTGGTTGAAAATTAAACGTGATAATCCCACTGTCAAGTTTGTGACTTTATGGTGGGATTATGATGAGGATGAAGAGGCGAGCAGTTATCTATCATTTGAACGTGATTGCTTGATATGGAACGATTTGTGCATTGATAACAGTAACGGTACTAGATTGTCGCGAATGAAAGATAATCAATTCCCTTATGATAGGCATACTAATACACACAAAGTTGATTTTTTTCCTACTGTATTTTCGGAAGATTTTTTTTATGCTGACAAACAAGCACGAAAGAAATACGAAATAGCAATTTTTGGTAGCGCGGCAGGCAATAGGAAAACATATATCGATCAATTGAGGCAGTTATATGGTGATCGCTTCATCCACTTGGGTGGAATGAATCACCAATCAAGTAATGTTGCATTAACTATAGCTGATTATGCACAAGCGATTAGAGAATCCACGCTAGTTATTAATACCCAAACCTATCCATTTAGAACGCAATGTAAAGGTAAAGTAAGAGAAACGTTGGCGTGTGAAATTCTGTTGTTAGAAGAAGAGAATGAAGAGACACGACTTTTACTAAATGATGAAGAAGGTATCGTTTATTTTAAAGATTTTGATGACTTAGTCGATAAGATTGAATGGCTTAGTAAAGATGTAAAAAATCGAGAACGCATTATACATAATGGTACTCGTGTTTGGGGGAAAATAGGAACTTCAGCCGCTTGGGCTCAAAAAATAATTAATAAGCTTTTCCCAGCAATAATAAAAGAGTAAGGAAGATAATGAAATTTAATTTAGTCTATGGCAACCATTCATATGAAGGGTTGCATATTTCTGACACATTGAGGCTGATAAAGTACTCTTTGCAATCTATCGGACATACCGTGGCTATTTCTCCACGCATGGAACCGGGGCAAAACAATATTATTATTGAAAACTTTACATATGATTTTATTGTTACCATGGAAAATTTGAGGAAGGTTGAGGGAACACGCTTTATTATTTTAGCGACCGAATATATTTCAGATAATGATCGATTTAATTATTTCCCAGACTCTTCAATTAATGATAATACTCATTATGCACAAGATTCATTGTGGCAAAAAAGATGGAAAACATTCTGCTTAGCTGTTAAATCATGTGACGCTATCTGGCACTTGTCTGAACCGCAAGTTTCAGCTTACCAACGTTATTTTCCTGATGTGCCAGTGGGCTATTTGCCACATGCGTATTTAAGTGATTTGATTAGGGTCAACCCTGTACCTGATATTCAAAAAGACATAGATGTTTTATTCACAGGTACCATGACCCCTTACCGACAATCTATCATCGATAAACTCGAGCAGTCTGGTCTGATAGTAAAACATGGCGCTGTTAATACCCCTGATCACATTCGCGAAGATTGGGTTAGTCGTTCAAGGTTAGCGATTAATTTACGTCAAAACTCTCAATGGTCATACCCATCAAATAGCCGCTTCTTTTACCACATCATGAACAGTTCGCTATTACTAACTCAAGAGTGCGATGAAGCTTGTGACCTTGATAATTATGTTTTACATGCTAACGCCGAAGCATTTGAAACTAAAGTTCATGAAATATTGGCGGGTAATACAACTGAATTAGCATCACAAATATTACGTGAGTTCAAGAATAATAGACCGATGGAACCATTGATAACAGCCTTAGTAAAACAAACATTCAATGTGGATAATTAATGAAAAGTATTTACGAACTTTATAGCCAGCTACACTTTATCCGAACCTTTGAATTGAAAGTAGCTCAAGTCTATCCAAGCGATAAAATAAAGAGCCCAATCCATTTATCACTAGGGCAAGAATTTGTCAGCGTAGGTGTTTGCCGACACCTTTCAAATGACGATTATGTCGCTGCAACTTATCGTGGTCATGCTGCTTATTTGGCCAAAGGTGGTTGTCCTAATGCCTTAATCGCTGAAATGTATGGTAAAGAGACTGGATGTGCCAAAGGAAGAGGTGGTTCAATGCACCTTATTTCTGAGGCGGCAAATGTGATAGGTACATCAGCAATAGTTGGAACAGGGGTACCAGTTGCTACTGGTTACGCTCTGACACAAAAAATGACTCAATCTGGCAATATTGTCGTGTGTTTTCTTGGAGATGGTGCAACTGAGGAAGGGTGTTTTTACGAAAGTCTTAATTTTGCTGGGCTTCATAAGCTGCCAATACTCTTTGTTGTGGAGAATAATAAATACGCAATTCATGAGCCGATTTCCAAAAGATGGGCTGATCCTAGTTTAAAAAATAGAGCTCAAGGATTCGGAATCAAGATAGAACATCATACTGATGGTGATATTGAGACATTATCAGCTCAGGCTAGTAAATTAATTGATGGTATCAAACAGAGCCAAGGCCCCGCACTGTTAGAAGTTGATTGTTATCGTTGGTATCAACATGTTGGCCCAGATCAAGATTTTGATCAAGGATACAGAGATGCAAGTGAAGTTAAAATGTGGATGGATAATGATCCGTTAGAGAAGCTTAAAAGTAAGCTGTCAAACGCAGAACTTCTTGAAATAGAAAATAAGTCGACTAAATTGGTCTCTCAAGCTTTTGATTTTGCACAAGAGAGTCATTTTCCAAGTGAAGCGGAATTATATAAATATGTCTATAAAACATAACACGAAAACCTATGTCCAAGCTCTGCGAGAAGCTCAAAGTCAGGCAATGGAGCTTGATGATAATGTTTTTCTAATGGGATTAGATATCGATGACCATTTAGGCATTCAAGGAACGACTCAAGGGTTAGTAGATGAATTTGGTCCTCAACGAGTTTTTACGACACCTTTATCGGAGGATGCTATGACTGGCGTTGCGATTGGCGCAGCTATGTCAGGGCTAAAACCTATCCATATTCACATTAGAATGGATTTCTTGTTACTTTGCATGAACCAGCTCATTAATATTGCAGCAAAAGCGCATTATATGTATGGCGGTACGGTCAATGTTCCTTTAGTAGTACGTTGTATCATAGGAAAATCGTGGGGTCAGGGTGCCCAACATTCACAAGCTCTACATAGCTTATTTATGCATATACCCGGATTAAAAGTTGTCGCTCCATCAAATGCTTACGACGCTAAAGGATTAATGTTAAGTGCAATTAATGATCCTAATCCTGTTATTTTTATGGAGCATAGATTGTTATACAGCAGTCAATCATCAGTGCCGGATGAACCCTACGAAGTAGAAATTGGCAAATCAAAAGTGATAAAGAAAGGTGGGGCTTTAACTATCGTCGCCATATCAAATATGGTTATTGAAGCGATGCGCGCCGCTGAGTTTTTAATGACGATTGGCATTGAGGTTACCGTTATCGATTTAGTAAGTTTGAGCCCTCTAGATATGAGACCAATTCTTGAGTCTGTATCTGACACAGGCCGGTTACTTGTTATTGATAATGCTTGGCTAAATTGCGGCGCCTCAGCTGAAATTATTGCTAGGGTATGTGAATCAGACCTTGGACATGTTTCAGTAAAACGCTTAGGCTTTGAAGCAACGACGTGCCCTACAACTCCGTCCTTAGAAAATGCCTTTTATCCAAGTCCTTTAACGATTTCTAAGGCTGCTGTAGCATTATATGATGGTGCTCTTGTGGTGGATTGGGAAGCAAATAAGGTAGCTTTGAAGGAAGTAACGTCAAAGCAATTTAAAGGACCTTTTTAATGAGCATTGCTGTTATAAATCCAGGTGGCCGAAAAAAAGTGTATCAATCACTTGGGCAAAACTTAACCGCAATAGAGCCTCCATTGTGGTCACGCTTGATTACTGGTTATCTGATTGATAGAGATATAGATACTACAATCATTGATACCGAAGCATTAGAGATTGATAATCAGGAATGTGCTGAACAAATTCTCAACATATCTCCTACTCTTGTTGTGATTGTCGTGTATGGCCATCAACCGTCAGCATCGACTCAGTCGATGATTGCTGCACGAGATCTTGGGCAATCTATCAGTAATTCTAATTACCAAGGTAAAGTTCTTATTGTCGGTGGACATGTTGCCGCGTTGGCTGAGCAAACAATCAAAGAAGAGCCTGTTGATTTTTCATGCTCTGGAGAGGGCCCTGAAACGGTTTTTCAGCTCTATAATGCACTTAAAAATAACACTTCGTTACATGATGTTGCTGGATTAGTGTGGAAGGATGAGTTTGGAGTGATAAAAACTAATCCAAGCGCACCTTTAATCACAGATTTGGATAAGCAGCTACATGGTAATGTTTGGCATTTGTTACCAATGGATAAATATCGTGCCCATAATTGGCATTGTTTTGGTGAATTAGAAGAAAGGCAACCCTACGCATCAATTTACACCACGTTAGGATGCCCTTATAAGTGTATTTTTTGTTGCATAAATGCCCCTTTTAATGAAACTAAATATCGTTGTCGATCTCCAGAGGCCGTTGTAAATGAAATAGATATGCTTGTTAGTGTTTATGGGGTCACTACCTTTAAGATTATTGATGAAATGTTTGTACTTAAGAAAAATCATTATCTTAAGATTTGTCAGTTATTGGCAGAAAAAAGTTACGCTGATAAGCTTAATATTTGGGCTTATGCAAGGGTAGACACCATTAAGAAAGATACACTTGCTCTTATGCGAAAAGCAGGAATTAAATGGTTGGCGCTTGGCATTGAGTCCGCAGACGACAAGGTCAGAGATGGGGCGAATAAGTCTCTCAAAGAGAATGATATTATTAATATTGTTCGTGATATACAAGACGCTGATATTTCAGTGATAGGTAATTATATTTTTGGATTGCCGCACGATAGTGTTGAGACAATGACTAAAACCTTAGTGCTGGCGAAAGAATTAAATTGTGAATTTGCGAATTTCTATTCTGCAATGGCTTATCCTGGCTCTCAACTATATGCAAATGCCATTAAGGACGAAAAACAATTACCTGATGATTGGAGTGGTTACTCACAACATAGTACAGATTGTTTGCCATTAGCGACTGAATATGAAACGTCTGCAACAGTGCTTAAATTTAGAGACGATGCTTTTCATAATTATTTTTCAGATCCGAAATACTTGGAGATGGTCGCCAATAAATTTGGTCAAGAAACCGCCGAACATATCATTGAAATGAGCGAAACACGTCTAAAAAGAAATATCGTTCTATGAGTGAGTTAATCAATAGTAATAAGCAAATACCGATAGTTATACTCGCTGGTGGGCAAGGTACACGGCTAAGGACATCTATTGGAAACAACCCTAAGATTCTAGCGCCTATTTGCCAAACTACTTTTTTAGAAATTCTCTGTAGTTGGCTTAATAAACAAGGTTTTTCTAATATCGTGTTCTCATTAGGTTATCAGGCTAGTCAGGTTATTGAGAAATTAGAGCAATTAGATGATTGCGATTCATTAAAAATTACATATGCAGTTGAGGCATCTCCTTTAGGTACCTTAGGAGGAATAGGGCACACATTATCTAGTCTTAACCTTGATGAATGTATCGTTATTAATGGTGATACTTTTATTGATTGCTCATTAGAAGCTTTTATAAATGAGCAAAAATCTGCCAGTACCTTTGCTGGGATAATAGCCACTAATGTGGATGATGTGAGCCGCTATGGTGAGCTTAAAATAAATAATAAAACTGGTATGGTAACAAAATTTATTGAGAAGCAGCGATCCAATAATAAGCCAGGATGGGTTAATGCCGGTATTTACTACTTTTCTACAGATGCCGTTAGCTTAATCAAGCTAACGGCTCAGGGAAGTATCGAATGTGATTTTCTTGTCAACAATGTCGATAGATTAAAATGCCATAAAATTACCCCAGCTTGTTTTATAGATATAGGGACCGCTGATAGTTTCAGTGATGCCCAAAGAGTACTTAAGGAATATATATGATCATTTCTAGAACTCCATTTAGGGTCTCACTATTTGGCGGGGGTACCGATTATCCGAAATGGTATTTAGAGCAAGGAGGTGCGGTAATAGGAACAGCAATCAATAAATATTGCTATATAACGGTTCGTAACTTACCCCCATTTTTTGAACATAAACACCGTATAGTTTACTCACAAGTGGAACTTCCCAATTCTATTGAGGAGATTGAACACCCATCAGTTAAAGCGGTACTCTCACAAATGTCGGTGAATCAAGGTGTCGAGATTCAACATCAAGCTGATCTGCCTGCGCGCTCAGGGTTAGGATCGAGCTCAGCGTTTACAGTTGGACTGATAAATGCGATGAGGGCGAAAGAGGGAAAGATATCATCACCTGATTTCTTAGGTCAGGAAGCCATAAGAATAGAGCAGAATGTGATTAAGGAAGATGTTGGCTCTCAAGATCAATTGTGGGCAGCTTTTGGTGGTACTAACTTTATTGAATTTAAGCCTAATGGCGAAATGAGTGTGACTCCACTTATTATGCAAAAGAAAACAATCGTTGATTTAGATTCCCATATGATGTTGTTTTTTACTGGGTTGCAACGTTTTTCGACCGATATTGCCGTTGAAAAAATTAATAATATATCCGAACGCCAACAGCAACTATTATTACTAAAAGAAATGGCAATACAAGCGAGAAAGGTTCTCGAAGGTTATCATTGCGATGTTAAAGACCTTGGGGGGATGCTCGATGAATCATGGCGATTAAAAAAGGAACTCGCTGATGGTGTAAGTAATCAATTAATAAATGATATCTATAGTGCAGCTAAAAGCTGTGGTGCTTACGGTGGAAAGCTTCTAGGAGCAGGCGGCGGTGGCTTCATGATGTTTTTAGCTGCGCCTGAGGATCAAGAAAAAATAAAGCAGCGACTCAAACATTTAATTTATGTGGATGTTAAAACGGGGGCCTGTGGCTCAAAAATTGTGATGTATGAACCCAATGGTTTTTATTAGGCGTACGGTAAAACATAAAGTGTTAGTTCGATATCATTTGAATGATTATTAGAGTATATAGGTATAAATTTATTACATGAAAATTTTATTAGTATCACCACGTAAATCTGGGACACATTTATTTCAAAAACTTTTTGACACTATACTTCCATTTCAAGGGAAGTTAGAGATAGGATCTGATTTAGATGGCTTTTATAGTCTCTCAAATACTTTTCATACATCGTTTAGTCAATATTTCAAACAGCTTGATCGCGACGACTTCACAGGGGGGAAACTATTGCCAATTCCTTCGAGCTTAGGGGTTATTATATGCCGTCACCCACTAGATGTGCTTTTATCCCATTTAGAATTTAGTTTCACCAAAGACAACACATGTTTTTCAAATATCAACCTCTGTGGTATGGAAGATAAATTAAACTTTGTGCTTACTCATGATTTTTATGAAGACTTCTTTAAAGAACATTTAGATTATACTGCATGGTCTCGATTAAACAATTTTATTACAGTGGCCTATGAGGATGCCGTAGAGTCTTTTAAACAAACAGACTCTAATGATCCTCTAATAGGTTCTATGGCTGATTTAGCTAAACATTTTAAATTTGGCGATACATCATGTGTTTATGGTAGCTCTGCAACGTTTAACGAAGGAAAAACTGGGCGAGGCCTTGAGTTTTTTAAAAATAACTACCCCCAAGTTTTTGAAAATAAAGACTATATAAGATATTGCGAATATTATGGATACTCTACTAATTCCATGGTCAGCCCTACAAAACTAGCTGCTCTCAATGACAAAACGATACACTTAGAGGATTCTCGAGTAGTTGGTACTCCGATGCTGGTACAAGAGAATTTTCTTGACTACAGAATCATTTATTTTAATACTCGCATATACGCAATTCCTAATCATACTGACTTCTTTAAAGAGCTATCAGCAGGTAATATTCATTGTGTTGGCAAGAGTGTGGAAGAAGTTAAAGGGCTAATTAGTGCTTACGTAATGATAAGAGCAACTCAATAAAACAAATAGGTAATACATTATAATGTTAAATCAGTTTAATGGATTTGAATCCAAAATCGCTAAGAATGACATTTTACGAAATGTACCCACCGTATTGGGCTTTCCTAGAACAGGGTTCACCTTACTTATTTCAATTATCACGGAACTAAACTTGATTGCTCATCATTTTGATAAACCCAATAAAAATGATGAGATTTCCGACAGATTTAAATATTTTAGTAACTCAGTACCAGACGAAATCGAGAGCACTTTACGTAACTATGGTATTGATAATGAAATAATATTTAACAAAAATTTTCATCATCCTTTAGGTGGACCTAATTGGATTGATGAAGAAAAAAACACATTGTGTATTCGTAAATATATTGGAATTAAAGGTCTTGGAGACCTGACTGTGATCATTTCTCTTCCTCTTGATTATATTTATTACCATTCTATCCCACACTCACATGGTCCTATCAGCCCATGGATTAATGATAATAATCAGATATTTCACTCAATTCGTAGCCCTGCCGGGACAATAAATTCTGCTGTCCATTCAATAAACGCATTAACTAGTGAATATATTCAGCGATGGCGACCTAACCTATCGTTAATTGAAGAAGAAAGTATTAGATCTAATTTGGCACTAACGAAATTAAGTGATCTGAATTTTTTTGAAGCAATGGTGAAACCAATGCAAAGTAGCTTTAGAGAGCTTGCAAATTTATCGTCGCAGGTACAGTTGTACAAGTGGGAGGATATTATTGCAAACCCAGTACAGACTATCTTGCGAATTTCTGATGAACTTGGATTTAAAACAACCGTTAATCAAGCGGCTCAAATTTGGTCTAAAATAGGTCATCGAAACTTGACTCAAAACCATCAACATAACCATAGAAATTTTGGAAGTAAACTTACTGGGCACTATTCATCATTGATTAATGAACATATTGAAATGCTGAGAAGTTATGATTTTACTCAATTAGCTAGAGAGCTGGGTGTCGAGCCTCCAAGCTACATTGACCCCAAATGTTATAACGATTTTCAAAAGAGTTTATCATTATCAATTGCTAGTGATGAAAAACTAAAATATACCGAAGACGAAGAACTATATTGGCTCTCTTTTCAAAAGTCTAATATCGATTTCACAAAATTTGATTTTAAAGTTTTTGATTGGAAAGTTCATTCAAAACTCGAGCGTACAAATATTCAAGACGATATGTTAACTCATCAGATTTGGGATGTTTTTGAGCGAAATGTTCAGTTACTCACTGCTGAATATACATAGTTATGCATATTAATTAGTATCAACATTTCTATAAATATTATTCATTTGGTGTTTATTTAAAATAAGAAATTGGGAGTTCACCATCGAAACATATATAGAAAATCGTATGTCACCTTTTGACATAAAAGCACTAGAGCAATTATTAGAGAGTTTTGGTGATAACACAAATCTAAACTGTTTAGAGATAGGATCTTGGTATGGTGCTGGTTCTACTCAAATTATAGCCAAATATTCGAAAAGCTTAATTTGCATCGACCACTGGATGGGGAATAGCAATGGAGAGCATAGTGAAATACTAAAAAGCAATAATGTATTTAATCGATTCGAGCAAAATGTATCAAAGTTTGGTGATGTCGTTATTCCGATGAAAGGAGATTCTTCAATTGTATTAGAGACTTTAAAGTATGGTCAGTTTGACTTTATTTTTATAGATGCAGATCATCGGTATGCAGCTACTTTATCTGATATACAAAAAACAAAAAAACTTTTAAAACCTGGCGGGATTTTATGTGGTCATGATTGTGAAGGTCGCTTATCTGAAAGTAACAAAGATGAAGTATATTTAAATTCAAACCTAGACCATTGTCCCTCAATTTTTGAGAAATTTTCTGAGTATCACCCTGGTGTTGTTAGAGCTGTTTATGAAGAAATAAAGCAACCAAAACTGTTTGCTGACAAACAATTTGAGCTTGATGGGAAAAAAGGGTATTCATCTATTTGGTGGACTCAAGCCACTGAAGTCAAAATTTAATATGTTATGTGGAAACTAACTAAGTGTTTGTATCAATCTGCCTAAAAGTTATCATTTCAGACTAATTTGATATTTTCACTCTCCACTAGTATCCAATACGAACTCGTAATTTTTTTATATTTAATTAATGGTGTAATACTAATGAAAACCCTAATATTAATAGGCAGATCAGAAACATATTCGATAGCGGACGTATTGGACTTTCACTCTAGAGAGTCTATAACACTATTTTCACAAGAAGCTATTGATCTAACTGTCAATAAGTCAATTTACTACAGTGGAGGCTTTGATGTTATAGAGCATCAAGAGCTATGGCGACCATTGTTGGAGGAGTCGTTTGAACAAATTTGTATTATCAGCGCTAGAGAATATCACCTAGAAACACAATTAGTTACGCTTTGCTCTTTACTAAATAGAGCTACAATAAAATTTATTCAGCTAGAGGCTTCGCACTCTGTTTCTGATATAACGGGCATCTGCGAAAAGCTCAGATATGATTTTACAGATAGTGAAGTTAGATATGAAGTACTCAACAGAGAGGATCAAGATGCACTTTTAGCATCCATGCACGAAAATAGTATAAATAACATTAGAAATTCAAATTATTTAATTAAATCAAATTCGACTGAACAATCATCTAGAAATGAACATTTTGAAAATAATGTAGGACTTGTCGAAGATCTAATTATGAGAAGTGAAGAGTTGAATAAACATCCGTGGTGGACGTTTCCGCAAACTATTGATGATACTTTTGTACGATCGGTTGATGTACGATCGGTTGATGTACGATTATCATATGCCTTAATGCTGTCGAAACTTCCTGATGTAAAAAGTGCAGTCGAAGTAGGTTCTGGTTCTGGCTTTGTTAGTCATTATTTATTCTCTTTAAATTCACATATGTCTGTGGAGGGAACTGAAATATCCCCCAGAAGAGTTAAAGGCGCGAATTTGTTTTCACAGGTTCATGGATTAAATGTAAAATTTCAACAATCTGGAGCTGATAAACTTCCTTATGCAACGAATGCTGTAGATCTTGTTCATTCTTGCTTTGTGCTTGAACAGTGCAATAGTATTATTGACCAGTGCCTCGATGAGTTATTTAGAGTATCAAAGAAGTTTGTGGTGCTTTTTGAACCCTCTGAAGAACATTTTAGTACGTTACCCGGTTATATTCATTTACGGGAGCAAGGATTTCCAACAGGGTATGGCGAATTGCTACGTGAGAGAGGGATTTCATATTTTGTATTACGACCGCCGCTCAGACATTATTATAATCCCGGAGTGCTTTATATTGCTTGTATTGACACTACCGTTGATTTAAATGAGCTAGAGCTCAACTTCTGGAAACAGTCGAATGAATTGATTAAAACTAAGGCTAGTTAGATTAGCCATAGTTTAATCGATAACACATAGAGTTTGAATAGCTCATAGGAGGAAATGGCTCAAGACTTTGCCATATATATATCAATAAAGGAATTCGCGTCATATATTGCTTGTTCAGGAGTTGGTTGATTCGAATGGGCATGTTTATATACTAACGGCATATAATTTATACGCTGCCCCATTTCAGCAAAGTCTTTTACTAATTTAAAGGTCAAAAAGGCTTGACTCTCCAATTGTAGCCTTATTTGCAGCTTCGCCGTTTGCCATAACCAATACCAACTTCTTGACTGTTCAGCGATACATGTGCAAACCCTCTCAGCAAGAGCTGGTGAGCTTGATAAGCATTTTTTCGCAAGCTGCAGGTAACGGTCTTCTGAAAATGGTGTCAGTTCGAATTCATTGAATATCTTATTTAGAAGATCGGTGTCTTTCTCACAAGCACTTTCTAATTCAAATAAAGTATTTATTGAATTTGTTTTTTCATTGGTATAGAAATTTCTAATGTCTAGAAAGTGCTTTCTGTAATGCTCGGTATCATCAGCACAATCAGCAGCTATTCGAAAATCATAACTGTGGCGCCGAGCAGCCCTACCGTCGGCTTTTGGCGAAGTGTGGAGATGCTCTCCATGAAAAATAACTGCATCTCCAAAGGCTAGTTTGTAGCAGAGTGGTTCAGCTAATAGATTGAAGTTTTCTGAATTAGCATCCATGTCAAAGATTTCTTGGTGATAAAAATCGGGAAATATCTGTAGCACTTCATCACTCTGTGAATTATGCAGGGGAAACCACATATTTGCTTGGAATAGCTGATGGGGACGGTTGTAATCACGATGGATATTCGCTGGGCCTGGCATAAATATTTCTGTTTCGCCGTCTGGAGTTTCACGCTCAAATGCAATATTTGGAAATAGCTCTGATTGTTTAGCTGCTAACACTGTTTCTGGCGAAACAATCAATCTAGATATTCCACCGTCTAAACGTATAGGTTTTGGAAATTTCATTTTATCAATTAGGGGAGTAAGTAAACTTGATAAAATTCTTCGTTGTCTAAACATCCTTACAGTATTACCCAGTCGTAAGAGTGCATTTAGTGAAGGAGTTTTTCCAGTGTTATAAAAACTCTCAAATTGTGTTGTTAATTCCTCACAGCCTTCTGATGCATCTTGTATGATCATTGAACGAAAAGTATGTATAGGTTGAATGTTCCGTAAGAGAATAATTTTACCTTGGATCAATTGCGTAGATAACTCTGATAAGTCATCCGTTTCATAGTTAACTTCATAGAGGAGGGCCATTAGATACTCTCGTTATAATATTTAGGAATGAGAAAATGAAATAGTTTTTAATTATTTCATTGAATGTCTATCTTTAATAAATGTATTAAATAAACTCTGAGCAACAAGCCAATCTTCTTCATCATCGATGTCTTGTGCAAGGTAACGAGGTAAAATAATCGGGCATGAAAGTGATGAAAAAAATGAATATTGATCTGAAAAAAAGTGACTCTTTGCCCAATAAAACTGACCAGCATCATGAAATGTACTTTCTAGGTCTTGGGAGCGTGATTTTATTTTTAAAGGATCAATCGGTTCTGTTTTCCCGCTACTATTTATCCGTAATGCTCTTTGTATTGGAAATTTAAATGGGACAGCTGAAAAGCTCATATTAAAATGCCCCCCTGTAATATTTTCATACCCCTTAATGAGGTATTCTTTTTTAATCAAAGGTGCAGTTGCGTAAATACAACAGACATTGTCTATTAATAGATTATTATTTGTTAGCCATTGTATTGCATGAGCTATAACCGCGGTGGTGCCAGTATGATCATCAGATAATTCTTTCGGCCTCATAAATGGGACCTCTGCGCCATATTTTTTAGCCACAGCCGCTATTTCATCATCATCAGTGGACACAATAACGCGATCAAATAAACCACTTGAAAGAGCTACCTCAATCGAATAGGCAATAATGGGCTTTCCGCAAAACTCTTTGATATTTTTTCGAGGTATGCGTTTACTGCCGCCTCGTGCTGGAATAATAGCGACATTCATACCTTAAGACCTTGTTTTATTAGGTGAATAACAGCATCTTGTTCCTTTGTAGTTATATATGGAAACACAGGAATGGAAATACTGCTGTCTGATACTTGGTTGGCATTTGGGTAATCGTTGCCATTAAAGCCAAGTGCTTGGTAATAAGGCTGGTTGGCAATATTAAGATAATGAAGTTGGACCCAAACATTATTTTTCCTAAGAAACTCGAATAATAACTTGCGCTTATTGGAGGGTATTATGGCCACCAACAGATGGTTCGAGGATATATTAATGTCATTACCTAGAAATTGACAAGTCTCACGAAGGGCCATTTTATAATAATCTACGGCTTTTTCACGTTGACGCTCAAAGTTTGGTAGTTTCTTTAATTGACTTAAACCTAGGGCCGCACTGAGCTCATTCATACGATAATTAAAACCTAAGCAATGTTGTTCGTGATACCAACTGCCAGCGTTATCGTTGATAAAATCATTATCGTCTTTAGTAATACCATGGCTGGATAACAATCGCAGTTTATGGGCCAATTCTTTATCATTACAGAGTGCCATACCGCCTTCAGCTGTAGTAATTGTTTTTACAGCGTGAAAACTAAATACGGTGATGTCACTGTAAACACAAGCTCCAATTGGATCGGCATCAATAGAGGCACCAAGAGCGTGACAGGCATCCTCAATGATTCGAAACCCAAAATTTTGTGATAATGCATGGAGCTTTTTCATGTCACAAGGTGAACCGCACAAGTGGACAGGAATAATGACATGAGGCAATCGATTATTCGTTTTTGCTAGCTCAAGCTTGCGCGCCAATGTTTCCATGCACATATTGCCCGTTGCTTGTTCCACATCTACAAAGTCAATGGAGGCACCACAATACAAAGCGCAATTACCTGTAGCTACAAAACTAAGTGGTGTTGTCCAAACTAATGCACTTTCATCAACCCCTAAAGCGAGGCAGGCTATATGCAATGCTGCTGTCCCAGAGTTAACAGCAATGCCAAATTTGGCATGTGTAAGCGTTGTAATCGCTTGCTCAAATTGTCCCACTAAAGCACCTTGTGTGAGATGTGCTGACTTGAGTGCGTTAACTACTGCGTTAATATCATCTTCGTCGATGGTTTGTTTTGAATAAGGGATCATTTGGTGGCGTTAGTATTGAGCTCAGTTAGTTCATCAATAGACAAAAAATGTGTATTTGATGATGAATTGTACTCAAAATCAAAATCAACAAGTTTACCTTTTTCACCAAGAGCGTTAATGTCAAAATCATTTCCACGGGAAGTGAAAGTGATCGAGGGGGCTATCACGTAGTGGTCTTCAAATTCAAATGTGTGATAAGCATCATCTACAGGGCACATCACTTCATGGAGTTTCTCTCCTGGACGTATGCCCACTATTTTTTGCTTTAGCTCCGGCGCTATGGATGTAGCAAGATCGGTGATTTTCACTGAAGGAATTTTAGGCACGAATAGCTCACCGCCTAACATGCGATCAAAACTTGAGAATACAAACTCAATTGCTTGGTTGATTAACAACCAGAAACGTGTCATGTCAGGATGGGTTATTGGTAAAAACTCAGCATTTTCGTTTTGCAATTTTTGGAAAAACGGAACAACTGAGCCGCGTGAACCGACAACATTACCGTATCTAACCACTGAAAATATAGTGTCATATCCTCCAGCCATGTTATTTGCAGCAACAAATAACTTATCTGATGCTAGTTTTGTCGCGCCATATAAATTAATTGGGTTAGCCGCTTTGTCAGTTGATAAGGCAATAACTTTAGAAACGTTACAATCAAGTGCCGCATTAATGACATTTTCTGCGCCATTAATATTGGTTTTAATGCATTCCATCGGATTATACTCAGCGGCTGGAACTTGCTTTAACGCTGCCGCATGAACGACGAGGTCAACGTCTTTCATCGCACGTCTCAAACGCTCGGGATCTCTGACATCCCCAATAAAGTAACGCATACACGGAGCATGAAAAACCTGTTGCATTTCAAACTGTTTTAGTTCATCTCTAGAGAATATAATAATTTTTTTAGGAGAATATCGTTGCAATAATATCTCTACAAATTTCTTACCAAAGGAACCGGTGCCCCCGGTGATTAAGATTGATTTGTTATTGAACATTTAGGCTCCATTTTTGATAAACTGTATAAAATGCTAACGAATAAAAATTCACAGGTGTATTGATAACAATGATCATATAAACTATCTGTCAATAAATTGACTGTTGCTAAGTTTTTATCATGGCAGTTAGAATAACTCAAATCACCAAAATTAGTAAATCACTTTGTTTTTAAAGGGTAATGTCTACAGATGCAAATTTCCAACGCGATACTGGTTTGCAGTTCAAACGCGGTATATTTAGAGTCTCTTTCCATCATTTTGGATTTTATCGGTGAAACCGTAATTGCTAGTGGCACCATTGACGATTTGTCCAAACATCTTCTGACTGACGAAACGATGTATCGTAGTGTTATTATCGACTGCGACATGGAAAACTTTAATGAATCAGTTATTAAGTCTGTACCAAAACAGCCATTTCTATTTGTTGGTACAGATGCTATTAACTTTGTGAATCAACATGCTAATGCAATTGGCGAATTACCTAGCCATGTAAAATATGACAAACTCACACAAGAACTGCACAATTGCCAAGATTTTTTCAATAAACGCCCTACATCAAACGCAGTAACAGGGACATCGTCCATGTTGTTTCGAAGTTTGGTTGGGCGTAGTGACAACATTCAAAACGTTCGTGTTCTTATTGAACAAGTCGCGTCGACCGATGCTAATGTTTTAGTGCTGGGTGAATCAGGCACAGGTAAAGAAGTCATCGCCCGTAATGTGCATTACTATTCGAGACGACGAGAAGGCCCTTTTATACCAGTTAACTGTGGCGCGATTCCCCCTGAATTACTTGAAAGTGAATTATTTGGCCACGAAAAAGGTGCATTCACAGGGGCTTATACGGCGCGTAAAGGCCGTTTCGAGCTAGCTGAAGGCGGCACGTTATTCTTAGATGAAATTGGTGATATGCCGCACCCTATGCAAGTTAAGCTACTACGGGTACTGCAAGAACGCACGTTTGAACGTGTTGGTGGCAGCAAGACTCTCAAGTGCGACGTACGAATAGTAGCCGCGACTCATCAGCATTTAGAAGAACAAATAAAAGATGGTAAATTTCGTGAAGATTTATTTTATCGTTTGAATGTGTTCCCGATTGAAGTGCCTGCATTGCGTGAGCGAAAGAATGATATTCCATTACTTTTGCAAGAGTTAGTGACGCGCATGGAGTCCTCTTATAGTACGACAATTCGTTTTACGCAGCGCTGCATGGAGTCGTTAATGATGGCTGATTGGTCGGGTAATGTTCGTGAATTGAGCAATCTAGTTGAACGACTAGTTATTTTATATCCGAATAATTTAATTGATGTTAATGATTTACCCGCTAAATATCGCCATCTTGATGTACCTGAATTTCAACCTGATTATCCAGAAGAAATGCAAGAGCAAGATGCCTTCGCAGCACTTTTTAGTGGTGAGGAAGTGATTGAAGTACCAGAAAAAACGGTGATGACAGAATTGCCGCTTGAGGGCGTGAATTTAAAAGAAATGCTGTCAGAGTTAGAAGTTGATCTAATTAGGCAAGCGCTAGAGCAACAAGATTATGTGGTGTCTCGCGCTGCAGATACATTAGGCATGCGCCGAACTACCTTGGTCGAGAAAATGCGAAAATATGGCATGTCTAAGGATAGTTAAGTTATGTTTAGACTGCCTATTACTGCCAAACGTTTACAAGCCTTGTATCAAGCGGGTGAAAATATCATTGGTTATTTGAGTGCAAGGCTCAAAAATAACGAAGATAAAACGCAAGTAATAGAAATAGCCTATGACATGCAATCAGGCTGTTACGTTGATGCCATGATCAATAGTCCTGATTATGCTTTATTTAAAAATCAATACTGTAAAGTGTTGTATCAAAAAATTAGTCAATTAGAGCCCATCGATTCTATTCTAGACGCTGGCATAGGAGAAGGGATTACACTGGTGCCTCTGCTGGATCATTTTAAGGTTAAGCCACAAAGTTATGGCGTAGATATTAGCTGGTCGCGTACAGCATTTGCTAAAAATTGGCTCAGTGAACATGGACATACCGATACGGACCTTTGCACCGGTAACATAACTGATCTACCTTATGCTGATAATTCAATTGATTTGGTGTTTACTTCTCATGCAATTGAGCCCAATCAAGGCAGTGAGCGAGTTATCATTCAAGAATTATTTAGGGTTGCAAGAAAGTACGTTATTTTGCTGGAACCCAGTTATGAATTAGGTGATGATGCCAGTAAACAAAGGATGACTAAGCTAGGTTATTGTAAAAAAATTGAGCAGACTTGCATCGATTTAGGATTGAAAGTTATTGAGCACCGTCTGTTTGAACAAAGCGCTAATGCATTAAACCCTACCGCTATTACCATCATAGAAAAACTCACTAGCAGTTCAATGCCAGATCATGTGCTTGCATGTCCTGAACATAAAACTCCGTTAACTGAAGGTTTAGGAGCTTTGTACAGCCAAGAGGGCCTACGAGCCTATCCTGTCATTGGCGGTATTCCTTGCTTGAGAGTTGAAAATAGCGTATTCGCCAGTCACTTCGATAAGTTCAATATTTAATATAAAGTATTGTAATAAAAGGTTATTACCTATTGGCACATTCCGTGCATTCTCATCAATATTAGTTGAACAGACAAAATATTGACGAGGCTGTTATGGCACCACAATTTCATCAAACATCGACATCAAGCTTGGTTTCTCAAAACCGTTTGGCACACT
>Ga0209396_1001384_pt1 | contig 27087 bp, 27 predicted proteins | sample GOMGulsemesocosm_6_FD_184638 | JGI IMG/M metagenome (GOLD analysis project Ga0209396, IMG submission 184638) | Methane-oxidizing microbial communities from mesocosms in the Gulf of Mexico - GOM8C Gulf of Mexico (SPAdes) (version 2) | ecosystem: Environmental > Aquatic > Marine > Cold seeps... | reverse complement strand
CGTCCTGCGCCGGCAAACACTGGTATTGTATTCCGTCGCATTGATCTTAACCCTGTGGTTGATATCAAAGCGACGCCTGAAGCTGTGGGTGAAACAACGTTATGTACTTGTTTAGTTAATGAGCAAAAAGTGAAAGTCTCAACGGTTGAACATTTACTTTCAGCCGTTGCAGGTCTAGGTATTGATAATTTAATTGTTGATGTTGATGCTGCTGAAATCCCTATAATGGATGGCAGTGCACTACCTTTTGTTTACCTTATTCAATCAGTAGGTATTGAAACATTAAATGCCCCTAAACGTTTTTTACGCATCAAAAAAGCGATTCGTGTTGAAGAAGGTGATAAATGGGCAGAGTTACTACCTTATGAAGGTTTTAGAGTTAACTTTGCCATAGAGTTTGATCATCCCGTTATTGAAAAAACTTGTCAAACCATGAGTATGGACTTTTCGAGCTGTTCTTTTATTAAAGAGATCAGCCGTGCGAGAACTTTTGGATTCATGAAAGATATTGATTTTTTACGCTCTCATAATTTAGCCCTAGGTGGCAGTTTAGAAAATGCGATTGTACTTGATGAGTACCGTATGCTGAATAAAAATGAATTACGTTATGATGATGAGTTTGTTAAACACAAAATACTTGATGCCATTGGTGATCTCTATATGGGCAGTGCGAGTATTTTAGGTGAGTTGAATGCTTTTAAATCAGGTCATGGTTTGAATAACCTATTGTTAAGAGAAGTATTTAAACAAACTGACTCATGGGAATGGGTCACATATGAAGACGATAAAACATCGCCAATAGAGTATCAGGAAATAAATGCCTCAGCATTTTAATTCACTCCTATTGACCTTATTATCTAAACCGTAAACTATGCGAACAGTAACGTATTGTTCGCATAACAAAAATGTATAGCTTGCTATAAAATCTGGTCCAGCTTATCTCTGAGTACTTACCTTCTTCCGGCAATTTTTGCTAATTTTTCTAGTTTTTCTTTCAAGCCTTTAGGGGCATTCTGCGCGATATCTAAAAATTGCTTAGCTGTTTTTTCATTAACAACACGAGTACTTTGACTTGTTGGTACTACGGCTGATTTCAAAAGTTTTTCACGGTTTTTTTCTGTTACCTCATGGCGTTGTTGACGAAAGCCTTGTGGATTAACTTTAATTTCTATCTTTTGAAAATTACCCTCTGTACTACTAATTAAAGCATTACATATAGTGTTACGTTCAAATTGTAACCTTTGCCCCCAAACGGGAGATTTCACTTCTATAATTAGAGTGTCTTGTCGGCAGTTTGCAATATGGAAAGCATCTGCTGGTAAATCAGGGCATATTTGCCGTACAATGTCGGCCAATACTGTCAAAGAGTTGGTTTTTGTCTGGATTTGTGCCAAAGTGCCTGTCGTTGTTTGCAATAGCGCTGACATGTTAATTGGAATTTTTGATTTTCTAGCCATTATTGCTACCAAGTTCAGTGATAAAAAGACTGATTAAATTAACCTAAAAGATACCTATGAGTTTAACACTACTATACCGAGGAAAGAACGTTAGATTCTCAATGCAATTGACAAAATTGCATTGGTTGTCAGCTGTGTTTGCTTTTGCGTTAGTGTCTGGGTTAATTGTTCACCTCATAGCCAGCAACAAATTACAGCCAAGCGGTGAAAAATATCAGCTACTAACCCCTGTTAACTCAGCCCCTACCTTGGCAAAAGAACAGAAAATTACCGCATTAACAATCAAGTTAGCAGAGTTACAGAGCCAGGTATTACGTTTAAATGCCCTAGGTGATCGTTTAGCTGATGATGCCAATATACCAGAAAAAGAATTTAACTTTACTCAGCTACCAGCAAGCGGTGGCCCAGCTTCAAGTACTTTCACTGTCACGGATAAAACTCTAGAACAACTCTTTCTTGAAATCGAGCGCTTTGAAAGTAAAATTAATTACGAAGAAAAACAGTTACAAATGCTTGAATCTTTAACATTTGGTCACCATATACAAAATAATGCATACCTATCTGGTCGCCCAATAACTAAAGGCTGGTTATCTTCTTATTATGGTGTTCGTAAGGATCCCTTTAATGGAAAACCAGCAATGCATAAAGGGGTCGATTTTGCTGGTAAAGAAGATACTGCCATAATTGCTACGGCATCGGGTGTTGTTACTTGGGCAAGTAAACGTTATGGCTATGGACAATTAATTGAAATAAATCACGGTGATGGTTTAGCAACACGCTATGGTCACAATAAAGATCTATTAGTGAATGTCGGTGATGTTGTCAATAAAGGACAAAAAATTGCAAGGATGGGGAGTACCGGCCGCTCGACTGGACCACATGTACACTATGAAATATTAAGAAATAATAAACAAATCAATCCAATCAAATTTGTTTATCGAAAGGGAAAATAACCAACGAAGTGTTAAACGGTTATCACAATAAATTCACAAAGGTGACCAATTGGTCGCTAATAATCCTCAAAAAATGGTTTAAATAAGATGTTTGGAAACTTGTTAACAAAAATATTTGGTAGTCGAAATGATAGATTGCTAAAACAAATGGGCAAAGAAGTAAGTAAGATTAATGCACTAGAACCTGTTTTAGAAGCGTTAAGCGATGAAGAGTTGAAAGCTAAAACAACTGAGTTTAAGGAGCGATTTACTCAAGGCGAAACCATAGAACAATTGTTAGCTGAAGCGTTTGCTGTTGTACGTGAAGCCAGTAAACGTGTATTTGGTATGCGTCACTTCGACGTGCAAATGATTGGCGGTATGGTACTAAATGAAGGTAAAATCGCTGAAATGCGTACCGGTGAAGGTAAAACCTTAACGGCAACCTTGCCATCATACCTTAATGCCTTAACGGGTAAAGGTGTTCACGTGATTACCGTCAATGATTACTTAGCTACACGTGATGCAGATTGGAGTCGGCCTTTATTTGAATTCTTAGGATTAACTGTTGGTTGTAACGTTGCCGGTATGACAACGGAAGGCAAACAAACAGCGTATCAATCAGATATCACTTACGGAACCAATAACGAATTTGGTTTTGACTACTTGCGTGACAATATGGTGTTCTCACCACAAGAGCGTGCACAAAAGCCATTACATTTTGCCATTATCGATGAAGTCGATTCAATCTTAATTGATGAAGCAAGAACACCACTTATCATTTCTGGTCAAGCTGAAGATAGCTCAGCACTATACAAAACCATTAACACCTTAGTGCCAACACTTGAGCAGCAAGAAGAAGAAGATAAAGAAGGTGAAGAAAGCACTGGTGATTTCACCATCGATGAAAAAGCCAAGCAAATATATCTAACCGAACGTGGCCAAATTCATATTGAAGAAATCATGGTTGAAAAAGAACTATTAACCGAAGGTGATACTCTTTTCTCTGCGGCTAATATTACTTTATTGCATCATGTTATGGCTGCACTTCGAGCACATAAACTTTTTCAAAAAGACGTTGATTATATCGTTAATGAAGGCGAGATTGTCATTGTTGATGAGCATACTGGTCGTACGATGGAAGGCCGTCGTTGGTCTGAAGGTCTTCATCAGGCAGTAGAAGCCAAAGAAGGTGTAAATATTCAAAATGAAAACCAGACGTTGGCATCAATTACCTTTCAAAATTATTTCAGAATTTATGAAAAACTGTCAGGTATGACAGGTACTGCTGATACTGAAGCATTTGAATTTAGTCATATCTATGGTTTAGAAACCGTTATTATCCCTACTAACCAACCTATGGTTCGTAAAGATATGCCTGATTTGATCTACTTAACTGCAGATGAAAAATTTGAAGCTATTTTAATGGATATTCAAGATTGTGTTAAACGTGGACAGCCAGTACTTGTTGGTACTATCGCCATTGAAACATCAGAATTTTTATCTGATTTCTTGAAAAAATCAAAGATTAAACACAAAGTGCTTAATGCAAAGTTTCATGAGCAAGAAGCTGAAATTGTCGCTGATGCCGGTAAGGAATTTGCTGTGACCATTGCAACCAATATGGCTGGTCGTGGTACAGATATCGTTTTAGGTGGTAATTTAGACGCAGCAATCGCTAAGTTAACTAATCCTAGTGAAGATGACATTGCCAAAACAAAAGCACAGTGGAAAATTGACCATGACCGTGTGCTTGAGTTAGGTGGTTTACACATTGTCGCGACAGAGCGTCATGAGTCACGCCGAATAGATAACCAGCTTCGAGGCCGTTCAGGTCGACAAGGTGATGAAGGCTCAACACGTTTTTACTTATCAATGGAAGATTCATTGATGCGTATATTTGCCTCAGAGCGTATTTCAAATATGATGCGTAAATTAGGCATGGAACATGGTGAAGCAATTGAACATCCGTGGGTAACACGTAGTATTGAAAACGCTCAACGTAAAGTTGAGGGCCGTAACTTTGATATGCGCAAACAATTATTAGAGTACGATGATGTAGCTAACGATCAGCGTGGCGTTATCTATGAGCAGCGCAATGAGTTACTTGATAATGAAGAAATTGGTGAAGTAGTTGATGCAATACGCAGTGATGTGATTAATGGTGTAATTGATCAACATATCCCTCGTCAATCATTAGATGAGATGTGGGACATTCAAGGACTGGAAGATCAGCTAAAAGGTGAATACTCAACTGATTTAGCTATAGCAAAATGGCTTGAAGAAGATAATAAACTTCATGAAGAAAGTTTACGTGAAAAAATAGTTGCTGAATTTGATCAAGCCTATAAAGATAAGGAAGGTGCGGTTGGCGCAGATGTATTACGTCAATTTGAAAAAGCAGTAATGTTACAAAGCTTGGATTCTCATTGGAAAGAACATTTATCAGCAATGGATCATCTTCGCCAAGGTATCGGGCTACGTGCACATGCTCAAAAGAATCCAAAGCAAGAGTTTAAGCGTGAATCCTTTCAGTTGTTTACCGAAATGCTGGATAACTTGAAATACGATGTTGTTGGTATTTTATCAAAAGTACAAATTCGTGCTGAATCAGATGTTGAAGCGGTTGAAGAGCAACATCGTAAAGCTGAAGAAGTACCCATGGATTTTCAGCATCAATCTGCATCAAACCCCGGGCAAGAACAGCAAATGCCTAGAGTTGGTCGTAATGAGGCTTGTCCTTGTGGCTCAGGTAAAAAATACAAGCAGTGCCACGGTAAGTTAGCGTAGCACTTACTGTTTTGTGAGTAATCAATGCTAATTAATAATGCCAGTCAATTGACTGGCATTATTGTTTTTATAGCGTGTTGTTTTTCAAAATGCATTTTAAATGAGAGATAAATAAAGAGATGAATAAAATTGTTCACGTTGCTGTCGGCGTTATAATGCAGACTAATGAAGCAGGCGAAGTCGTCTATTTTCTCACTAGACGTCTAGAATTGGCCCATCAAGGCGGGAAATGGGAATTTCCTGGTGGTAAGGTGGAAAGCGGAGAAACTGTTGCTCAAGCGCTTGCTAGAGAGCTTAAGGAAGAGGTTGCTATCGATGTTTTATCTTGCCAACCACTAATGGTTATTAAGCATGACTATATTGATAAAAGCGTTTGTTTGGAAGTGTTCTTAGTTGATAACTTTCATGGTACACCGAGTGCACAAGAGGGGCAGGGCGAGGGTTGGTTCACCCTCACAGAGTTAAAGCTACTGGACTTTCCAGCCGCGAATGAGGAAATTATCACTAAGCTTGTAGCTCAAACATCCTAAACATGTGAAGACTATGATTACTCAGGCTCAACAAAAAATTTATTGTTAAGTAAAAACTCACTTTCTAAAGCGTCTAGCATTTCTTCCGATATGGCAGAGTCAACTTGAATGGGTTGACTAATTTTATGACCTTCTTCAGCCCATTCTCCTAGGTCAATAAGTTGACAGCGTTTGCTGCAAAAAGGGCGGAACTCACTACTTGCTTGCCAGGTAACTGATTTCTGGCATTGAGGGCAGGGTACTTGTAAAGTCATGGCAGGTATCATGTAAAAAGAAAGTAGGCCGATTATACACTAAATCGCAAGGTATGGAATTAATGGTGACTAGTGGTAACGGTTCAAAAGTACTAGCAGCGGGCTAATTGAAATACAGTTGCTTGATTCGCGTATCTACGCCCAGTATGTTGGCAAGGTAACATAAAGCGAATGGAGTATCGGAATTTATTACCACTTACCGTAGGGTAATATTTGGCATCTTGCGCTAATTTTATTCTTAATAATAACAATCCTTCACCATTATCTTGATAAAAGCCACTATCAGCTTCAATTGTCTCAAACTCTGCTCTTAAGCGTATAAATTTGAGTATAATGGCTAGGGATGATGATATATCACTAAGTAAATTCAGCCACTGTTGTATTTCTAGCTTAATTTGGTCTTCGTTTTGATGTAACCAAAAATGTAGTTGTGGCAAATCAAAGCTGGAGCTGCCACCTTGAATGGCAAATCGTTGCTTTAAACAAGTGAGTAGTTTGTCTTCCTTTAACTGCCACCACGTTGGGCGAGGAATTCTAAGATGACTAACTAATTTAACTGTTTCTGCTAAGTTTATTTCTAATGCACTGGTATCAACATCAGGCACTTTTGACCAAACAACGAGGTTTTGCTCTAGTTTTTCTAGATCTTTAATCAAGTCACCACGAATATCATTACGTTCTAGGGTGTCTAAAATAGAAAAAAGTGCATTGAAAAAGACTTGATGGCTCGTTGATATCTTAATATTACTGTTAAGGCAGGTGTATGCCTGAGCAAAGAGTTGCTCAAGTTTTAGATAGTTTCTAATACGCTCGTTGAGCGGATGTTCATATAAGACCGTAGACATGCAAAGTTATGTAATTAGTAAGCCAATGGCTGAAAGTTAAGAACGTAATATTTATTGTTGATTTTTAAACCATTTTTGTCAAGGCTAAATACTTTTTATCCAGCGCTATTACAGAAGTATTAACTGCTGATAATGACAAAGTATCGTTATTAATTACATCATCAGCTGCTTCTTTTCTTGTTACTCGGTCTGTTTGACTGGTGATAATGGCTTTTATCTCTTTTGCCGAGTTGTTATCTCGTTGCATCGCACGTTGTAATTGTGTTGCTTCACTAACATCAATAACTAAGACTCTGTCCACAAGCGGTAATAAGTTGTTTTCTATCAGTAAAGGTGCAACTAAGATGCAATATGGACTGGTTGCTTTGTGGGTACTTTCAATAATAGTGGCTCGAATTAAAGGGTGTAGTAATTCGTTTAGCCATTGTTTGTCTGCCTGACAACTAAAAATACGGCTACGTAAGAAAGCTCGGTTCAGAGCTCCATCAGGTAATAAGTAATTAGCACCAAAATATTCAGCAATAGCTTTTAATGCAGGGCTACCAACTGCGACAACTTCACGTGCAATGATATCAGCATCTATGATTTCAACATCAAGTTGTTGAAAGTAATTAGTAATGGTTGTTTTGCCACTACCTATGCCGCCAGTAAGGCCAATAATGAGTTCTGACATTTTATATCAACTTACAAACTAAAGTAATTTCTGTATATACCATGACCAAATATTTTCACCCCATAACAAAGTGATCCATCCGGCTATAGCTAAGTAAGGGCCAAAAGGAATGCCTTGTTCTCTTTGATGATTTTTGAATAACATTAGTGCGATACCAATAATAGCCCCAACTACTGAGGCCATTAAAATAAGCAGTGGCAGTAATTGCCAACCAAGCCAGGCGCCAAAAACTGCAAATAATTTAAAATCGCCATAACCCATACCTTCTTTGCCTGTTAGCAACTTAAAAAGCCAGAAGACAGAATATAAGCTCATATAACCAACGGCGGCACCAATAACGGCATCAGTTAATGGCACAAAAGTGCCATTGATATTGATTAATAAACCAAGCCATAGAAGTGGCATTGTTATTTGATCAGGCAGTAACATGTGATCAAAATCAATCATAGTGAGAGTAATCAAACACCAAGTGAGTAATATCACTAAAGGAGTTGCGATGGTTGCGCCAAAATGATGAGCAACAACCAGACTTAATAGCATTGTTGATAGTTCAACTAATGGGTAGCGAGTAGATATTCGGTTAGAACACTCACTACATTTTCCTTTTAAGAACAGCCAGCTGAATACTGGAATATTTTCATAAAACCTGATCTTGTGGCCACAGCTTGGGCAAGTAGAATCAGGCTTTGATAGGGTCATTGGTGTTAGCTTCTTAGCTTCAATATTAACCACTTCTTCGGATAAAAATTCTCGACAATCATGATACCAACTATATTCCATCATTTTCGGCAGGCGAAAGATAACGACGTTAAGGAAACTACCAACGGTCAGAGAAATTAAGGCAACGCTACTATAGAAAAATGCAGAGGAGTGTTGCAGTAAATAAGTTAAGTTATCGAAGAAGGATAAAAGAATATTGTCCATTTAAAGGGTACCTATGCATCTTTTGAGGGAAGTTAGAATTAATAAACATGTGGGGGATCATATAAGCAAAGCAGCCACTATGATTGTGGATGCTTTGTTTATAATAAGTGATAGTTAGACAATCTTACCAATTTCAAATATTGGTAAGTACATGGCAATGATTAAACCACCAATAACAACACCTAAAACAGCCATAATCATTGGCTCTAATAGGGCTGTTAAGCCATCAACAGCATCATCTACTTGTTGCTCATACACATTAGCTACCTTTGATAACATATCATCAACAGCACCCGATTCTTCACCAATGGCAACCATTTGAATAACCATATCAGGGAATATTTTACAGTTACGCATGGCTAAATTCATTTGCATACCTGAAGATACTTCAGCACGCACTTCTAAAATGGCATCTCTAAAGACTGCATTGCCTGAAGCGCCAGCAGCAGACTCTAAAGCATCGATTAAGGGAACACCGGCTGCAAAAGTAGTTGATAGCGTTCGAGCATATCGGGCAACCGCGGCCTTTTCTAGCAAGTCGCCAATTACAGGCAGTTTTAGGATGTTTTTATCGACAGTATCCCGGAGTTTCTGGCTATTTCGATGGGCACGTTTAAAAAAGAACGAGCCAATAAATAAACCAGCCAAACCAAGATACCAATAGGCTTGCATAAATTCAGATATAGCTATTACCAATAAAGTAAAGGCAGGTAGCTCAGCGCCAAAACCAGCAAAAATCTCTTGGAATACAGGTACTACAAAAATAAGCAAAATAGCGGTGACGATAAAAGCAATCACTAATACGGCAATTGGATATGTCATCGCTTTTTTTATTTTAGACTTTAATGCTTCTGCTTTTTCTTTGTAAGTAGCAATACGGTCATAAATGGTTTCTAAGGCGCCTGATTGCTCACCGGAAGCAACCAAGTCACAATATAGATCATCAAAATATAGCGGGTGATCACGTAAACAATCAGATAAGGGAATACCGGATGAAAGTTTTATTTGGATGTCACCAAGAAGTTTACGCATTTTTCCATTGTCATGGCCCTTGCCTATCATCTCAACGGTTTGTACAAGTGGTACACCTGCACCTAGCATGGTTGCTATTTGGCGAGTAATAATAGCTATGTCACCTGGTGTGATTGCCTTATCACCACCACCTAAACCAAATAAAGGTTTAGGTTTTTTCTTGACACGGCTAGGGGTTATGCCTTGTTTTCTCAATTGAGATTTTAGCTCAATTATATTATTAGCGGGTAATTCACCACTAATTTTTTTACCTTTGCGGTTAACGCCATTCCAAATAAAGATATCTTGTTCTTTAACTTTATTTTTTTGTTTTGCGGATTTATTTTTTTGTGTAATAGCCATAGTTAACCTTGATCTATAATTTACTCTGTTGTTTGCTGCTTGACGATATCAACAAAAGACGAAGTTTTTAATACGAAATTTAATTTACTAAGTTTTATTTTAAGAGCTAGTCACGCGGTTAATTTCTTCTAAACTTGTCATACCGTTCATAGCTTTTATTAAGCCTGATTGACGCAAGTTGTTGTAACCTTCTTTTTGACATTGTGTCGCGATATCTAACGAGTTACCACCTTCCATGATAATAGATGCAATAGTTGGACTGATTTTTATCACTTCATAAATACCAACCCTGCCTTTATAGCCAGCAGTACAGTGAGTGCATCCAACCGGTTTAAATAACTTTATCTCACTTAATCTATCCGCGGGAAAACCTTGCTCTGCAAGTTGCATTTCAGATAAGCTTTCTTCTTCTTTACACTGCGGACACAAACGCCTTGCAAGTCGTTGGGCGATAATAATAGAGACTGAACTGGCAACGTTATACGAGGGCACACCCATATTAAGTAAACGAGTAAGGGTCTCTGCAGCAGAGTTAGTATGTAATGTTGATAATACTAAATGGCCTGTTTGTGCTGCTTTAATGGCAATTTCAGCTGTTTCTAAATCACGAATTTCACCAACCATGACAATATCGGGATCTTGTCGTAAAAATGAGCGCAATGCACTTGGGAATGTTAAGCCCGCACGGTTATTTATTTGTACTTGGTTAATACCTTCAAGGTTGATTTCAACAGGATCCTCTGCAGTCGATATATTACGCTCTTGAGTATTGAGAATATTTAAACCTGTATAAAGAGAAACCGTTTTACCTGAGCCTGTAGGACCGGTAACTAAAATCATGCCTTGTGGTTGATCCAATGCTTCTGTATATATTTTTTTCTGGGCAGGTTCATAACCAAGCATGTCAATGCCTAACATAGCACTGGAAGAATCTAATATTCGCATTACTATCTTTTCACCCCACATGGTGGGTAAGGTACTAACACGGAAGTCGATAGATTTTTTCTTTGATAGCGCTAATTTTATCCTACCATCTTGTGGTACACGTCGCTCAGCAATATCGAGTTTTGACATTACTTTAAGGCGTGCAGCCATTCTAGAAGCTAAAGTCACCGGAGGTCGGGCTATCTCGGCAAGAATACCATCGATGCGAAAGCGAATACGGAATGATTTCTCATAGGGTTCAAAGTGTAAGTCCGAGGCACCTTTTTTAATGGCATCAAGTAAGATTTTATTGATAAATACTACAATGGGCGCATCGTCTTCGCCGCTAACATTATCATCTTCTTTTTTAGACTCTTCTACATCGATACCAGCTAATTCATCGGCATCAATATCACTAATGTCGAGTGCATCACTTTCATCTTCTAGGACTTTTTCAATACAGGTCTGTAGACTTTGCTCGTCACACAGAACCAATTCAGTACTGTAACCGGTATTAAACTGAATCTCTTCTAGCGCATCAAGATTAGTCGGATCAGACATGGCAACAAAAAGTACTTTGCCACGTAAATATAACGGCAGGGCATTATGCTTGGTGATTAATTTTTCGTTCCGTATACCGTCAGGCACTAGAGTAGTATCGAAGTTATTAAGTTGTATCTGCGGGTAACCGAAGCTTTTGGAAAGTACTTTGGCAATGCCTTTGCCATCAAGGTTCTTATTTTCTATCAAATATCGAATGAAAGGTTTATTTTTTCCGGCAAAATCTGCCGTAATATCGTCTATTGACTCTAAAGAAATAATATTCTGCTTTGATAATGCAGATAAAACGCTAGATTGCTGATGGCTGCCTTTCATAACTCTTAGCGATAACCTTATATAAATATTGAAATAATGATATGAATTGAGTGTAACTTATAAAATTATAAATGGCTAAATAGATTTCTTTTTAGGCAAAAAAAAAGCCCCATAGGGGCTTTTAGGCAAACTTAGCTGTTAAAACTGCTCACAAAAACCAACAGCTAAACACCCTCCATCCTGGACCCATGTCACTTGTCCATTAGTTAAAGTTGGGGTGATTCTGTAGGTATCGATTGCTGCAACACCATTAGCCGCAACAGGAGTGACTGTAATTACACCAACAGTTGTAACAGTGACTGAAGTGACTGCAGTATCACCAGCAGCGCCAGTAGCAAGAGCTGCTATTCTAAGATTTCCAATTTCGTTACAAGTAGCTACGCCGCCTGTTGTTTGAGCACAAACCTCAACAGCACTTTTTACACCGCCGGCTGCAGCTTCAGTGGCTCTATAACTAGATGTAGCAATGTATTCTTGATAAGCAGGTAATGCTATTGAGGCAAGTATGCCTACAATAGCTACAACGATCATCAATTCAATTAGAGTAAAACCCTTTTGTACACTTTTTTTCATTTGTTGTAAGTTTTTCATAATTATATTTCCATTATTTTTTACGGGGGCTAACTTCATACTGCGACAAATATTCACAAATGTAAAATTTTGTTGCGACTTTTTTTATTTTATTTCTTTCGTAAATCACTGGACGATTAATTTATAACCTGTTATTAACTAAAGGTTAACTTTTGCAATGGGTTTTAACCTTATTTAACAAAATCACCATAAGGTGCATCAAATGCAATGTCAACTTATCAAGGGGCTGTTTTTTTATGAGTGAAGTATTAGTTTAATAACGAGCTACTACTTTATGCGCGAATAGCAGAACTAGTAGCTTGATTAAGGTAAACTTCATTTCATAAACAAGTAAGTTAAAGACCTTTGACCTTAAAAATATACAATGACGGAAAGGTTAAAACCATTACAAGCTATTACAAGCAGCTAAGAAGGCATTAGCCTAGGTTACTCATATGGCCTTTCATATTTATATATTTTAGAGATATGAATAATTAATCCCAGCTAAACCTAGCTATTAATGATGATCCCAGAGACATCCTGAACAGAAGTCACTCTATTATTAAAATAATAGGAAATATGCGTGATCTTTGTTTATTCTTTCTGTATAATCCGCGCTCCCTACGTTACAAAAGCCTATTGTTGTGGTGGTTTCTTTTCACTTTTATGTGACTAGTTCCCTATTAATAGTGGCGCTGGGCTCGATGCTCGAAGGGGCAATGGCGTAGTCCATTTAACCGATAATTAGCGTTTTTTAGGAAATGTTTAAATTATCATTTAAGTAACATTTATAAGATTGGGTTTTTTAATGAAAACTTTTGTAGCAAAACCAGCAAGCGTACAACGCGAATGGTTCTTAGTGGACGCCGAAGATAAAACTTTAGGTCGTATCGCTACTGAAATTGCAACCCGTTTACGCGGTAAGCATAAAGCAGAATATACACCTCATGTTGATACTGGCGATTATATCGTTGTAATTAACGCAGAGAAAGTACGTGTAACAGGTAACAAAGCGAAAGGTAAAATTTACTACTCGCATACTGAATTCCCTGGCGGTCTTAAGCAAATTAGCTTCGAAAAGCTAATTGAAAAAGCACCAACACGCGTTCTTGAATTTGCAGTTAAAGGCATGTTACCTAAAGGTCCTTTAGGTCGTGAAATGTTCCGCAAATTAAAAGTATATGCAGGCCCTGAGCATGCACATACAGCACAACAACCACAACTTTTGGAGCTTTAAGCAATGGCTGATAATCAATATTACGGTACTGGTCGTCGCAAGAGCTCAACTGCTCGTGTGTTCATGAAAGCTGGTAACGGTGCAATCACAATTAACAAACGTGACATTTCTGAGTACTTCGGTCGTGAAACTGCTCGTATGGTTGTTCGTCAACCATTAGAGTTAGTTGAAATGTTAGAAAAGTTTGACTTTAACATCTCTGTAGTAGGCGGTGGTATTTCTGGTCAAGCTGGCGCAATTCGTCACGGTATTACTCGTGCATTAATGGAGTTTGATGAAACTTTACGTGGTTCTCTACGTGTTGCTGGATTCGTTACTCGTGATGCTCGTAAAGTTGAACGTAAGAAAGTTGGTCTTCATAAAGCACGTAAGAAGCCACAATTCTCAAAACGTTAATTTTCGATTTGTTCGGAATACAACAATTCAAAAAACCGACTTTGTGTCGGTTTTTTTATGCCTGATGATAATGTGCCTATGCCCGATGTTAATCGTGCATGTTGTGGTGTGTTTTAGCGCGAACAAGTTCCTGCCTGCGGGTGATGTCGTTTTATTTTACTTTTATTAAAGTCGCTTTTTTGTTAATAATTCTTATTAACTTGGTCGATATATCCTTTATTTATTCTATTTCAAAGTATTTCAAATTATTTCTGTTTTTACAGTACTTAAGCCCCTTTTTACCTTGTAAAAAACACGCTATTTCTTTATGATCGTAAAAATTTTTTGTCGATATACCGCTTGGTATAAATTTGAGCTAACAAAAACAGCCGCTTTGCTTAGGTGTATGAGCTAAATAACACCTGGTTTATTTAAAAAAAACTGTTTTGTTAGAGTCTTTGTTGGAGAGTATAAATGAGCAATGTGCCTGTGAATAACGGCCGCAGACGCTTCCTAACCGCTGCTACTGCAGTTGTTGGTGGTGCCGGTGTGGCTGGAGCTGCAGTGCCTTTCATTGCTTCCTGGAATCCAAGTGCTCGCGCGAAAGCTGCGGGTGCTCCAGTTGAAGTGAATGTAGGTAAAATACAGCCTGGTCAATTAATCCGTGCAGAATGGCGTGGTAAACCCGTTTATGTTGTACGTAGAACGGAAAAAACAGTTAGCGATTTAGCTAAACATGACGACCAACTACGTGATCCTAATTCAGAAGCTGCACAGCAGCCTGAATATGCAACTAATGCCTATCGTTCAATTAAACCTGAATTCTTAGTTGCTTTGGGTGTTTGTACTCATTTAGGTTGTGCTCCTACTCATCATGCTGATGATTTTGATCAATTTGTTGAAGGCGTTCCAAACGGTTTCTTCTGTCCATGTCATGGTAGTAAGTTCGATATGGCTGGCCGTGTATTCCAAGGCGTTCCTGCACCACTAAATTTAGTGGTTCCAGAACATTCATTTACCAGTGACGACACCCTATTGATTGGTGTAGGTCAAGGAGACGCATAATGTTAATGAAATTATTTACTGATTTCATGGGCTGGATTGATAAACGTTTACCCGTGACAGATGCTTGGAACAAACATTTAGCACAATACCCAGCACCAAAAAACTTTAACTTTTGGTACTTCTTTGGTTCTTTAGCCATGTTAGTACTAGTTAACCAAATCCTTACGGGTATATGGTTAACAATGAACTACGAACCATCTGGCGATGGAGCGTTTGCCTCTATTGAATACATTATGCGCGATGTCGACTTTGGTTGGTTATTACGTTATATGCATTCAACCGGTGCTTCTGCATTTTTCGTTGTAGTTTATATGCATATGATGCGTGGCCTTATGTATGGCTCTTATCAGAAACCTCGTGAATTACTTTGGATCTTCGGTATGTTGATCTTCTTAGTATTAATGGCTGAAGCTTTCATGGGCTACTTATTACCTTGGGGCAACATGTCTTACTGGGGGGCACAGGTTATTATTTCTCTGTTTGGCGCTGTGCCAATCATTGGTGATGACCTAACACTTTGGATACGTGGTGATTACGTAATCTCGGGTGCTACCTTAAATCGTTTCTTCGCTTTACATGTTATTGCGATGCCATTGGTATTAGTTATATTGGTTTTCTTACATATTCTTGCATTACACGAAGTGGGTTCAAACAACCCTGAAGGTGTAGACATTAAGAAGAAGAAAGGCAGTGTTAAACCTGAAGAATTAAGTAAGTTTACTTTCCACAAACAATACAGTGAAAAATACGATATTGTTGATGCAGTACCATTCCATCCTTATTATTCAGTAAAAGATATCATGGGTGTAGCTGGATTCTTATTCCTCTTCTGTTGGGTAATGTTCTTCGCTCCAGAAGGCGGTGGTTACTTTATGGAAGCGCCAAACTTTACTCCTGCAAACGGCTTGAAAACACCTGAGCATATTGCACCAGTATGGTACTTTGGTCCTTTCTACACCATCTTACGTGTTGTACCTGATAAATTATTAGGTGCGGTTGCTATGTTTGGCGCTATTGTGATGTTATTTGCATTACCATGGTTTGATCGTGGTACCGTAAAATCAGTTCGTTATCGTTCAAAGTTACATTTAGTTAACTTAATTCAATTTGCAGTTTGTTTTGTTGTACTTGGTGCTTTAGGTACTATGCCAGCAACACCAACAGCTAACTTGATTGGTGTTATTGCTAGTTTTGGCTATTTTGGTTTCTTCATTGCTTTATGGTTCTACTCTAAAAATGAAAATACTAAACCAGTACCTGAGAGGATTGCAGACTAATGAAAAAATTAATTATTGCCGCTACTTTCGGCATGCTTTGTAGTGTAACGGCATTAGTGCCGTTCTCAGCTGTAGCCTCAGGGCCAAGTGTTCATTTAGATAAAGCTAATAATGATTTATCTGACAAAGAGTCACTTAAAAAAGGTTTTAAAACTTTTATTAACTATTGTTTAGGCTGTCATCAGCTTCAATACCAACGTTATAACCGTACCTTTACTGATTTAGGTATTGATGAAGCGGAAGGTATTGCAGATTACATGTATACTGGCGAAAAACCAGGTGATCATATTACCAATACTATGTCGGATAAAGAATCGGCAAAGTGGTTTGGTAGCGCGCCACCTGATTTAACACTTGAAGCACGTTTACGTAGCCCAGATTGGATCTATACTTACTTACGTTCTTTTTACATTGATGAGTCACGTCCATTTGGTGTGAACAATACGGTATTTAAAGATGTTGGTATGCCACATGTCTTACAAGACCTGCAGGGTGTAAGTACCAAAGATGAACACGGTAAACTATCACCAGCAATGGGTGGCAGTTTAACAGCTGAAGAGTATGATGTTGTAATACGTGACTTAACTAACTTTTTAGAATATGTTGGTGAACCGAATAAACTAGAGCGTAAAGCATTAGGTTATTGGGTACTTGGCTTCTTATTCTTCTTCTTTATTATTTCTTATCTCTTAAAGAAAGAATATTGGAAAGACGTACACTAAGTTATTAATGTCGTAAATTCAGGGGGATTTGATAGTCATTTGTCAAATTCCCCTTTGTTAGTTTTTAAAGTAAATGATTTTAGGAGGCTCTATGGCCGTAGCAGCAAATAAACGCTCTGTGATGACGTTATTCTCTCATGCCGATGATATGTACAGTCATCAGACGCGCATTGTTTTAGCAGAAAAAGGTGTTGGTGTTGACATCAACTTAGTTGATTTAGCTAACTTGCCAGAAGACTTATTGGACTTGAATCCATACGGTACTGTGCCTACTTTGATTGACCGTGAATTAGCATTATATGAAGCTAAAATCATTGTTGAATATCTAGATGAACGTTTCCCACATCCACCTTTGATGCCTGTTTATCCAGTGTCACGTGGTCGTAGTCGTTTAATGATGCATCGCATTGAGCAAGATTGGTATAGTCTTGCAAAAGTGATTTTATCAGGCACTGCAGCAGAAGCAGGAAAAGCCCGTCAAGAATTGAAAGAGAGTTTAATAAGCATTGCCCCTATTCTTAATGAAGCACCATACTTTATGAGTGAAGAATACAGTCTTGTTGATTGTTATTTAGCTCCGCTATTATGGCGTTTACCAGTATTTGGTATTGAATTTGATGGTCAAGGTGCAAAAGAACTTAGAACTTACATGATTCGTTTGTTTGAACGTGAATCTTTCCAAGCTTCATTAACTGAAGCTGAGCGTGAATTACGCTTTGGTCACCCAGCCTAATGGATGACGCAACACTTAGCTCCATGAGCTCAAATAAGCCTTATTTAGTTAAGGCTTTTTATGAATGGATTTCAGATAATGACCTGACACCATACATTATGGTAGATGTTCATGTTTACGGTGTGCTAGTGCCGATGAATTATGTTGCTGACGGACAGATTGTGCTAAATGTTGCTAGCTCTGCCGTGGGGACTATTTCACTTGGTTCCAAGGCTATAGAATTCAGTGCACGTTTTGGCGGTAAATTAGAGCATATTACGGTGCCTTATGGTGCTATTGGTGCTATTTATGCTAAAGAAAATGGTGCAGGAACTTCGTTGCCGATTGAGCATCCCGATGTGGATGAAGATGAGGTAGTTGATGAATTGCCAGATAAACCTAAATCTACGCTAAGCAGTGTTGCTTCAACAGGCAGTGAGAAAGACAAATCAAACAAGCCTAAAGGAAAAAGTAAAGCGAGCTTAAAGATAATTAAGTAGTTTTATTGTTGATTTTAAAAGCCTGTAAATATCTATGATATTTACAGGCTTTTTTGTTTATATAATACAAACAAATATCAATGCCATAAAATTAAATAATGAATGTTAATAGGGCTTATATATACTCAAATGCCTTAAATACCCGACTAACACCACTAATGTTACGAGTGATCTCTACTACAATATTTGCTTCTTTTTTGCTTACTAAGCCTAATAAAAATACTTCAGAATTTTCAGTAACCACTTTAATATCTTTAGCGTTTACCTCTGCATTTGCGAGTAAAGCCGATTTAACTTTTGAAGTTAACCATACATCGTTACTCTGTGTGGTAACAGCTGTTGTAGAGCTTATGCGGATCTGATTATGGATGACAACAATATCAGGAACGTCTTCAATAGCTTTTATGGCTAAATCTCTCAGGTAGGTGTTGGGGGTTTGCCCGATAATCAATACTGAGCCATTCATACTAACAACATGCAAATTAGCATTCTTGCTTAATGCCTTTTGCTTGGCAAGTTCGTTATGAGCAATAAATTCAATACGTTGATCGTCAATTTGTTTACTAAAAGTACGTCTGTCAGCAACCATAGTCGCACCAGCAGTGACAGCAACAACTGTTGCAACAGCGCAGCCCTGTAATGCGGAAACAAACATTAAAACACCAGCCAGTTTTGCAATCTTTCCCTTGTTTATTACTAAAAGAGTATCTTTTAACTTAGTCATCTAAGACTCTTCCTGAGGGAAAAGAGTAGTATCAATGATTTCACAGAGACTATGTAGGACGATTAAGTGCACTTCTTGAATTCTTGATGTTCTCGCTGATGGAACACGAATTTCAACATCAGAGTCACCTAATAGGCCTGAAATGTCACCACCATCACAGCCGGTAAGTGCGATAATTGGGATATCACGTGAAACAGCACTTTCTATAGCCTTAATGACATTACGTGAGTTACCACTAGTGGATATAGCTAATAATACATCACCATTATGACCAAGTGCTCTAATTTGCTTTGAAAAAACTTCATCATACTGGTAATCGTTAGCAATGGAAGTAATAGTAGAAATATCACTATTCAATGAAATGGCGGGTAAACTTGGTCGTTCAGTCTCGTACTTGTTAAGCAACTGTGCACAAAAGTGTTGCGCATGACCGGCTGAGCCACCATTACCACAGGAGATGATTTTATTGCCCCCTAACAGGCATTGCACCATCATCATACCCGCCTGTTCAATAGGGGATGCTAAAAGTTCGCTAGCAGCAATTTGAGTTTGTATGCTTTCAGTGAAATTATTTGTGATCTGCTCTAGCATGAATAACGGACTCCGCGAATTAGGGTAAAAGGGTTTCGACTATTTAAAAAGTACGGGATAAAAGTTAAAAGGCATTTTTTATCCAGTTAATGTCTGGTTGATTAATATCACCCTCAAGTGTAATAACGTCAATACGACAAGGGGTATTATATTCATTTAACCCAACTTGATGCAGGTAAAATGTTACGCAATGTTTAATTTTTTTTTGTTTACTGGCCGAAATGGCAGCAATCGCTCCACCATAGGTGTTACTTTTACGGTATTTTACTTCAATAAAAACGTAAGTATCACCTTCAAGCATGATGATATCCACTTCACCTTGTCGGCAATGATAGTTCCTTTCAACAAAGGTTAAGCCTTGCCCAGTTAGAAACTCCTGTGCAAGCAGCTCAGTGAGCTGCCCTTTATCAGTTGTGGTTACCTTTTGAGTAGGAGTGGGCTTATTCCATAGCAATGGCGACAACCTTGCTGCTTTTATAGGCACCCCAAAGAAGGCTACGTGTTAAAATACTGTTTTCATCGAGCTTTAACACACCCGTTTGCCCCCAATGTTGCAGGTAAGGGGCTTGCTGCATTAAAGGGATTTTTTCTATGAGCTGATAGCTGTCATAACCCATGGCAAATAAACGTGATAAACCATCGCTACGTTTAGGCCAAAGTTGCTGGCTCAATGTTGCTAGTTCGGCATTTTGCTTGCTTGCTAATAACCAAGGTATCTCAGTAAAGGTTAACCCCTGTAGGTCACTATTACTACTGTAATCACTCTTGGTGCTATGACTTCTAGAACTTGCAAATACAGGGATCACCTCAGCAAATGGGCTTATATTAACTTCAATGTAAGGTTTTACTAATCGAGTTTGTTCAGGTGTACCCACAAGATAGATCATGTCGATATCACGGCGGTTACGTGTCTGGGTTTTTATATTTTGATTAAGGCGACTTTTGAGCTTATTAATACGGCTCTTACTCTGATCTACCGCTAAACTGGCTTTTATATTCTCTTGCATTTGTGCACCGGTGTTGTAATAGACTACCTCAATGGTGTCACCTGTAATGCGATGCCATTGCTTAACAAAGGCCTGAGCAATACGTTTACTGACAATATTTTTCTGACTTAACACTATCGGGTGTTGGTAGCTTTGTCTGCTCAACGTAGCAGCTGCTTGGCTCGCTTCATCTTCAGGGCGCATAGAAAGAACAGTATGATGCTTGCTTAAAGAAGCATTAGCTGGAATATTTAGCAGCAAAGTTGGAATTGCTGTACTGCCATTTGTTGTTTGTAGATAGCCTTTAATTGCTGAGTCACTATCAATAGCGGTTATGTAACCAGCTGTTTGTTCTATGCCACTAATTGAAGTGTCTATTGCTTCATCTGTAGTCTGCAAGTCAAATGATTTTGAGACGGTATCAAGCATATAGTCATTTTGAGACTGTGTTTCTGTACTGGTATGGCTGATATATTTATCAACGTTAGATTTAAGTAAAGGCCCAATAACATAATCAATATTTAGTGTTGAAAACTCATTAGTCAGTCCGTACCAATTCACGTTTTTGCTATCTAAAAAATGTAGTTTCTTGGTTTCGTCATTTGCGAAACTAGCTAAAATCCCCTGCTGGAGCGCTAAACCCGCGACATGTTGCTTGCCTGTTAGAGGTAATATTACCGCTATATTCTCAATAACATTTGGTACCATCACTTTTGTGCTTAGCTCTTTTGCTATTATGTTTGCTGGGTGTAATTTAAACTTTCTTTGCCACATAGATAAGTGGTATTGCAGTTGCTTTTGGTTAGCGCCAAACTTATTTGCTAGTGCAGTTAACTGCAACCAGCCCTTACTATTGGGGGCTTTGTCTAACGCTAATAAGTTGAGTTGCCATTGGGATAACCGTTGAAAGTCAATCCAAAGCTGTTGTATTTGTAACGGACTTTGTGAATTATCAGCGGTTAAGTCAAATGCAAACAGCTGCGCATTTAATGAGGCAATGGGGCGTTTTTTATCTTGGAAAGCAGCACTTAACAATCGGTAATAACTTGCTGAAAGCGTGATGTTATTAATATTAGAAAACGCTTTAAGTTGGTCAAGCTGAAGGTGACTTTCAGCATAAAAGCCAAGTTGCTGCAGGCTGCTAGCCTTAATTAAAGTAAGTTGAACTATTGTGTTTATATCGAGAGGTGTTTGTCCCTCTATTAATGGTTGTGTTTTATCGGCAAGCCACAGCGCTTTGGAATAATCACTCTCCTGAAAAAACAACTTACTTGCAATAACCAATTCTTCAACGGCAGCTTGACCATTTAGTGTTTGAGCTAATTCAAAATGTTGTTCAGCGCTCAGTGAAGTAGGGCCTGTTACAATTTCTTCAATCTCATTGGCAGCTTCTGTAACTTCAACGGGTATCTGTTTAGTACTACAACTTGCTAATAATGCCAGTAAAATGGCTGGAAAAACTCGAAATTTTATATGTTTAAAACACATTGATAAATAGTCTAATCTTGCTGAAGTTGTCGCTGTTTTTACCACAATAAATAAATCCGTGCATATTGCTGTCAGTATAGGGTTATAATAAACGCCTACGAAGTTAGTCTCAACTAATATACGCCATATACGCCAAATCAAGTGAAGTAATTTTACATGAGTGAAACAACCTTAACCCCAGCCACCCTTTACATTGTTGCTACCCCTATCGGGAATTTAGGCGATATTAGTCAGAGAGCTATCGATGTATTAACACAAGTTGACGTGATTGCCTGTGAAGATACTCGCCATACTGGCAAATTATTATCAGCATTTTCTATTAAAAATAAGACCATGTCATTACATGACCATAATGAACGACAACGACAAGACCAAGTTGCTAGTATGTTGCAGGAAGGCAAAACTATCGCTCTGGTCTCAGATGCGGGTACCCCACTCATTAGTGACCCTGGTTTTCATCTAGTACGACATTGTCGAAGCCTTGGTTTGACCGTTTCACCTATTCCAGGTGCTTGTGCTGCTATTTCTGCATTGTCAGTTGCGGGCTTACCTACAGATAGATTTAGTTTTGAAGGTTTTCTACCTTCAAAATCAGGTGCAAGACAAGCAACATTAACAGCCCTGCTGGATGAGCCTCGTACTATGGTCTTTTATGATGCGCCACGTCGCGCAATAGATACAGTACGAGATATTGTCGCTACCTTGGGTGGTGAACGCTATATTGTTATTGCCCGAGAATTAACTAAAACCTTTGAAACTATACACAGTGATACGGCTGAAAATTTTCTGGCATGGCTTGAACAAGACGCTAACCAATTAAAAGGGGAAATGGTACTAATCATTGAGGGCTATAAAAAATCATCTGAAGATGAAATATCAGCAGAAGTGATCAATACCTTAAAGTTATTACTGGTAGAAATGAAGCCTAAAAAAGCCTGTGCTATTGCTGCTGAAATTTATGGAGTGAAAAAAAATGCATTGTATGAGGTTGCTTTATCTTTGAAAGTTTAGCGGGGTAACTACATTACCCTCCGCTTGTTAAGAGCCAGCCATTAGTTGTTTGGCTCACAACTTTTACGACAAATTTAAACCCGCATGGCTAGGTTCCTAAATATTCTCACTGCAGGTTTAGGCACAACAACAGCATGATTAATTTCTAGCTTATAGAACATAACAATTGGGCAACCCTGCTTCACTATTATATAAAGAAACACTATCAAAAGTGCCACTACAAGTTAACATGCCATTGCTATTTTGCAGTAAAACACTGTCAAAGGCATTGTTAATATCTACTTGATAGATATATGGCATAGTCGTGTAAAGCTAAATTTAGTCCAATATCCTTGTAGTTAATATCGCCATACGTCTTCATTTCAGTGTTCATTTATATAATTAAGTTAAATTTTATTAAATAAATTTAACCCCTTTTCCTTTCTCCTGCGTTTATAACAATAACTAAAGGAGAGAAATGATGACCAATACTATTAAAATTGCATTCAGTGTAAGTGTGTTATTACTTGCGGCATGTGCACAAGAAGCTAAAGTTGAAAGCAAAAAGCAGCAACATGCTAACGACATTGCCATAACGCAAACCGCTGAGAATGAGGTTGTTGTAAAAAAACACCTAGTGGTTGAGCAGAAAAAAAGAGCAGAAACAAGTCGCCCAGCAGCTTTATTAGCCCAAAAGCGGCAAGTTGAACATAGCGTGAGAAAAGCAGGCCCAAAAATGCTGCAAAGCATTATGGCAATGAACCGCGATATAAAATCGCCGAGTACTTTTTATTCTCATTACCCTCCCATTGCACCGGTATCAATAGGTGGTGAAAAATATCCACGAATAATTGAAAATAGTGTCAAATCGGTTAGTGAAAAACCTGTGTCTACTTTTTCAATTGATGTTGATACCGCTTCTTATGCCAATATTCGTCGATTACTGAATCAAGGGGATTTACCCCAACATGACGCTGTTCGGGTTGAAGAGCTAGTGAATTATTTTTCTTATAACTACCCCAAAGCAGGCATCAAAACTAAGCAACCGTTCTCGGTTTATACTGAGGTTGCGCCAAGCCCATTTAATCGCGATAAACATTTAATTCATATCGGTATTCAAGGTAAAACAGTTGATAAAGCCCAACGACCAGCGGCAAACTTGGTTTTTCTCATCGATGTTTCTGGCTCGATGAATAACGTTAATAAATTAGGATTATTAAAAAACTCTTTGAAAATGCTTGTTAAACAACTTGATGATCGCGATAGCGTTGCCATTGTTGTTTACGCAGGAAGTGCTGGTACTGTACTGGAGCCTACCGCGGGTGATAACCGTCATGCAATCACCAGTGCACTCGCTAATTTATCTGCAGGTGGTTCAACAAATGGTGGTGCGGGAATTCAAGCGGCTTATGGTTTGGCAGAGCAAGCATTTGTAAAAAGTGGCATCAACCGAGTTATATTGGCAACGGATGGTGACTTTAATGTTGGCACAGTTGATCAGCAAGCACTAAAAGAGTTGATTGAGAAAAAACGGGAGTCTGGAATTTCTTTAAGTGTGTTAGGTTTTGGTGCAGGAAATTATAACGATGCATTAATGCAGGAACTTGCCCAAAATGGTAACGGTAATGCCTATTATATTGATACGCTAAATGAAGCACGTAAAGTGCTTGTTGAGGAGTTGACTGCAACGTTAATGACCATTGCTAAAGATGTAAAAATTCAACTAGAGTTTAATCCAAAGCTAATTAGTGAATATCGTTTGATTGGTTATGAAACAAGATCATTAAAGCGCGAAGATTTTAACAATGATAAAGTTGATGCGGGTGAAATAGGTGCGGGTCATACGGTAACCGCGCTTTATGAAGTGAGTTTTGTTAATGCCAACAATAAACTGATTGATGATTTACGTTATCATGATCATAGTCAGCAGCTAATAGAATCAAACCATGAAAGCATTAACAGTGATGAACTTGCCTTCTTACGGTTACGTTATAAGTTGCCTGATCAAGAACACAGTCAATTAATTGAGACGCCGATTTTACTTAGTTCAATGAAGGCTAGTTTGTCTGTTAGTAGCAATAACTTTAGGTTTTCAGCGGCAGTTGCGGGTTTTGGGCAAATATTACGTGGTGGTAAAAACCTTACCACTATGACATTAAATGACGTTATTAAGTTGGCTGAAGTAGCTAAAGGTGATGATAAATATGGTTATAGAGCTGAATTTATTAACATGGTGAAACTCAGTAATGCCTTAACGTTTAATGACTTGGTAGGTCAATCAGGTACTTATATAGCCGCCACTCAACTTGATACTATTTACTAATGCCGACAGGACTAAAGCCTAACTTATTAAGGGAAGATGCTGATCTTACATGAACTGAGCCAAGATGAAACGGATGAAACGCTTATGCTTAGCTATGCCAATGGTAATGCTTTAGCGTTTGATCTGCTTTATCAACGACATAAACTGGTTATTTTTCGTTTTTTTATTAGGCAAAATTTAACGCATACTGTGGCGGAAGAGCTGTCCCACGATACTTGGTTAAAAATTATCAATGCCCGTCAAAGTTATGTAGTCACGGCAAAATTCACCACGTATTTATTTACGGTTGCTAGAAGGTTGGCAATTGATTATCAGCAAAAGAAGAGCCATTTATGTGAAGTGACAACAGCAGATGACGAAGTATATTCACAAGAATCAATGCAAGTTAACGCAGGTGATGAACAGGCTGAACCAGATAAGCAAGCGTTAAGCATTGCCTTAAAGCAACAAATATCATTATTATCCTTTGAACAGCGCGAGGTATTTTTGCTCAAACAAGAAGCCGGATTTAGTATTGATGATATTGCCAATATTACTCAGCAGAACAAAGAAAAGGTTAAAAGCCGATGGCGTTATGCTTTAAAAAAAATGCGTAAGGGGTTAAGTTTTTATGTCAACTGAACATAATAAAAACAAAGTCACTATTGATGATGAAAAATTCATTGATGCGCTTTATGCTGAGCTGGAAATAGAACTAGAGAACGCACAGGAAAAGGAAATATCAACTAATTCTACTGATAAGTTGTTCACTGAACAGCCGAGTGCTTCACTCGATCAACGTATTCTAACTGCAGCGCATAATGCGATTGACTCTACTCCAAAGACAATTGATCTAGTTGGAAAAAAACCATCAAAAATCGGAAAGTCACGCGCTTGGCACGTTCCGCTTAGCTTAGCCGCGTCAACGGTATTAGTGGTGTCATTGGTTGTTAATCAAGGAGAAGAGTCAATATTGCCAAGCCGCGATATTGTGCCTGTGCCGAGAACGGTTCAAGTTGAGCCGGCACTAAGCAATGAAAGCGTGGGGGGGGCTGAAAGAAAAATGATGGCGAAAGGGCAAAGTCAAAAACTTGCCAAACAAAGTACTCGTCAAGCTAAGGAAAATGCTAGCGCTTTGCTAGAAGCACAGAAACAAAGAACAATGGAAGTTGAAAGTAAACATAATGATGATTTTTCGGTGGAGGTACTCGCTCTACAAGCCGTTAAATCTCGAGAAAATAGTATGTCGCCAGACAAGCATGTGCGAGGTATAACCACCAAAGAGATGGCTACTTTGAAAGAAAGGTCATCGGCCAGCAAACTTGAAAGCACAAATCCTATGCTCTTGTTGTCATTACAGCAATATCAACTATATAAAGAGAAAAATAAGCAATGGCTTTTACGTAGCGAGAGTGAGCAATATTATGTAATTGACGTCTTTGTTACCAATCAGAAAACTATTCAATATAAGTTACTAAAAAAACATTTTAATATTAATGTTTTAACAAGAAACCTAGCCGATGTTCTTGTTAATAGTTTGACAAATGAAGTAGAGCAAAAGCATTCCTTTAAACAGATCGAAGCACTAGCTGAAAAATAATTTAGTCAAATCATAGGCGCAACAAAAATATTAGGGTAGAATGCGCCCCGAGTTGACCAGACAATCGCTGGCTAGGTTACGCAAGTATTTCTAGCGGGAGGAAAGTCCGGGCTCCAATGAGCAGGGTGCCAGGTAACGCCTGGGCGGCGTGAGCCGACGACAAGTGCAGCAGAGAGAAGACCGCCGATGACCGCTTGCGGAACAGGTAAGGCTGAAAGGGTGCGGTAAGAGCGCACCGGATTGCTGGTAACAGTAATTGCAGGGTAAACTCCACCTGGAGCAAGACCAAATAGGGTTTCATGATTAGTTTTATTTCGGTAAAAGTAATATAAGCGTGGCTCGCGTGGAAACCGGGTAGGTTGCTTGAGC
>Ga0209396_1001383_pt1 | contig 27122 bp, 23 predicted proteins | sample GOMGulsemesocosm_6_FD_184638 | JGI IMG/M metagenome (GOLD analysis project Ga0209396, IMG submission 184638) | Methane-oxidizing microbial communities from mesocosms in the Gulf of Mexico - GOM8C Gulf of Mexico (SPAdes) (version 2) | ecosystem: Environmental > Aquatic > Marine > Cold seeps... | reverse complement strand
TAATTTCCACTACCGATGGGTCGATGAGTATGTATGTCGGTTTAACTTTTAATATTACCTGTAATGAAGATAGACCCAAAATATCAAATGAGATGTTGTTAGCTGATAAAACAAATAGCTTTGGTAAAGACTTTACACAAAAAGGGTGGGAGGTTGCTTGTCCATCTTGGCCTAAATATTCAGTTGATGAAGCTTTTTATCAACCGGTTACAGCTAACATTCCTACCTTGATTTTGTCTGGTAATTTAGATCCGGTTACGCCACCAAGTAATGGAGAAAAATCGGCAGCAACATTACCAAACAGTCATCACATTATTTCAAAAAACAGCGCTCATATTGTTGCTTCAAATGCTTGTGGAGTATCTATTGTCCATGAATTTTTGGAATCACTGTCTCCCAAAGAGTTAGACGAGTCGTGTCTTAATGAAATACCTGACGAATCTTTTATGACAAGTTTAAACGGCAGCATATAAGGACACTACCATGATTGAAGTTAATAATTTACACAAGTCATTTTCAGTTGCCAAAAAACAACAAGTTAAAGCACTGAATGGATTATCTTTTAAAGCAAAAGATGGCGAAATTACCGGAATACTAGGACCAAATGGGGCAGGTAAAACTACTTGTTTGCGTACGCTGTACGGACTGTTAAAAGCAGATGACGGCTCTGCGATAATTGATGGTATTGATGTGACTGAATCGCCACTAGAGGCTAGAGCTAAGTTAGGAATATTCCCCGATAAATTTGGACTTTATGAGCGATTAACTGCCTATGAACAAATTGATTATTTCGCTAGTATTCATGGTTTGCAAGGAGAGAGTAAACATCAGGCTATTCTTTCAATAATTGCAGACTTAGAAATGGAAGAGCTGGCTCATCGTAAAACTCAAGGTTTCTCGCAAGGACAACGTATGAAAGTAACTTTAGCGCAAGCCTTGGTACATAAGCCACAAAATTTTGTATTAGACGAACCAACGCGTGGGCTTGATGTAATGAGTACGAGGGTATTACGTAACTTTTTAGCTAAGTATAAAGAAAAGGGGCACTGTATTTTGTTCTCCTCTCACGTTATGCAAGAAGTTGCTGCGCTATGTGATCGAGTGATTATTGTAGCAAACGGAAAACTTGCCGCAGAAGGCACTCCGCAAGAACTTTGTGATTTAGCTGGAGAGCCTTTACTTGAAGATGCGTTTGTTAAACTGATAGGTTCGGACGAAGGAGTCGCCGCATGATTCAGTTTAAAGCGTTATTGATTAAAGAGTTTAAAGAAGCCTTTCGAGATAAACGTGCGTTGATGGTTGCGATGACTATGGCGATGATGGCACCCATTATGATCTTTGCTTTATCAAAAACCATGATCAAAGAAATGATTGAAACGCCGCCAATTTACTTAAATATTAGTGGTAGCGAGTTTGCTCCTAAATTAATTAAGCAACTAAAAGATAATAATATTTTATCACTAAAAAATGTTCCTGACAGTGATAACGAGCTATGGACTGAACGTAATCTTGAACTTAATATCCCCGAAGATTTTGCTCAAAGTATGTTAGAGGGGAAGGTAATTGAAATTATTTTACAGGCCGATTTCAGCGAAAAATCATTAAATGCTCCAATAAGACGAGTGAAGAATGAAATAAGAGTTTATGCTCAGAGTATTGGTGCCAAGCGATTGATTGTTAGAGGTATTGATCCCCGTATTTTACAACCTATTAAAATTTCTGAGCAGGACACAGCAAAACCGAGCAGTAACGCGGTGTTTATTTCAATGATGCTAGGGCTTTACGTTTTAATGGCGGCTTTTATGTCTGGATTGTCGGTAGCTATTGACTCTAGTGCCGGCGAGCGGGAGAGAAATGTATTGGAAATGTTACTTTGCCAACCTGTTAGCACGGTTAAAATTGTTAGCGCAAAGTTATGTTGTGCTAGTACTATATCAATATTAGGCGTGATATTAACCCTAGTATTAACTTCTTTCTCTGTAGGTTTTGTTGATCTAACTAAAATTGGCGCAACCTTTAGTTTAGACGCATATATGGTATTTATTATCGTACTCATGTTATTGCCTATTAGTTTTTTTGCATCCGCGCTACAACTTTTTGTTTCGTTTCAAGCTAAAAGCTTTAAAGAGGCTCAATCAACGGTAAGTATGATTATCATGCTGCCAGCGATGATCCCTCTGGCATTAATGTTTATTGATGATAAACCTAAATGGTTAGATTGGTTACCTGTGTCTGGTCAAACATTATTAATGGAAGAATTATTTAAAGGTGGGCTTATTAATTGGGCTGCATTTACAGGGACTGCAGGGGTAACTATCGGTTTAACCGTTCTTTTAGTTGCGATACTTTCTCATCGCTTAAAATCTGAGAAAGTCGTATTAGCGTTAAGCTAAACTAACTGAATACATAGCAATGATAATGCAGATGTTAAATAGAAGGGTTAGTCACGTGTAGCTAACCCTTTTTATTTCTTTATGTGGCTTTTCTTGTTGTATATTTTGTTTTTATATGTAAATTCCTAATTTAATTTGTTGTATTTGTCATTTTGTTGGATTATATTTCCACTCTGGGCTTGCTTAATTAAAGCGAGATATAAAAGATTCCTAAATGGACTAACATTTGTCTGTTTTAACATGTACAAAATAGCTTGTTTAAGGCAGAATATGCCGCATAAAATTTGTTGAATATACTCAGCCTTCTTACCGTTACTGGCTGACTACTTGAGGATTAAAAATGCTTACTCGTGATATGAATATCGCTGATTTCGATGCTGAATTGTTTGATGCAATTACAAAAGAAACAGTTCGCCAAGAAGAACACATCGAACTTATCGCTTCAGAGAATTACTGTAGTGCTCGTGTACTTGAAGCTCAAGGTTCACAGTTAACCAATAAATACGCTGAAGGTTACCCTGGAAAGCGTTATTACGGCGGTTGTGAATATGTTGATGTTGCTGAGCAATTAGCTATTGACCGTGCTAAAGAATTATTTGGCGCTACATACGCTAACGTACAGCCACATGCTGGTTCTCAAGCAAATGCTGCTGTATTCCAAGCATTAGTTACACCTGGTGGAAAAGTACTAGGCATGAGCTTAGCTCACGGTGGTCACTTAACTCACGGTTCACACGTAAACTTTTCAGGTAAATCATATGAAGCAATTCAATATGGTTTGAATGACGAAACAGGTTTAATCGATTACGAAGAAATCGAGCGTTTAGCTTTAGAACATAAACCAGAAATGATTATTGGTGGTTTCTCTGCTTATTCTGGCGTTGTTGATTGGGCTCGTATGCGCGAAATCGCTGATAAAGTAGATGCTTATTTTATGGTTGATATGGCTCACGTTGCTGGTTTAGTTGCAGCAGGTTTATACCCTAACCCAGTACCGCATGCGCATGTGGTAACTACTACAACTCACAAAACATTAGCAGGCCCACGTGGCGGGTTAATTATTTCAGCTTGTGACGATGAAGCTATTTACAAAAAATTAAACAGTGCGGTATTCCCTGGTGGTCAAGGTGGTCCTTTAATGCACGTTATTGCTGCAAAAGCGGTAGCATTTAAAGAAGCTCTTCAACCAGAATTTAAAGTATATCAGCAAGGTGTTTTAGACAACGCTAAAGCGATGGTTGCTGTATTACAAGAACGTGGTTACAAAGTTGTATCTAACAAAACAGACAATCACTTATTGTTACTCGATTTAATCGATAAAGATATTACCGGTAAAGATGCTGATGCTGCATTAGGTCGTGCACATATCACGGTAAATAAAAACTCTGTTCCTAACGATCCTCGTTCTCCGTTTGTAACGTCTGGTCTTCGTTTAGGCACTCCAGCGATTACTCGTCGTGGTTTTGGTTTAGAAGAAACTAAAGCATTAACGACTTGGATTTGTGACATTCTTGACGATATCAGCAACGAAGATACTATTGTTGCTGTTCAAGCGAAAGTTACAGAACTTTGTTCACGCTTCCCTGTATACGGTTAATTCTTTAAATACTGCTCACGGATAATTATTTAAACAGTAGTTTGAATTATGAATATCGAATAGAATGGCCGCATTAGCGGCCATTTTTATTTTGAAAAACCTTTGAGAGGAGTTCTTCATGTATTGTCCTTTTTGTTCAGCGATAGACACAAAAGTTATCGATTCAAGGTTAGTGGCTGATGGACATCAGGTACGTAGAAGGCGCGAATGTTTAGCTTGTCATGAACGTTATACCACGTTCGAGACGGCAGAATTAGTGATGCCAAAAATTGTTAAACGAGATGGCTCACGGGAACCGTTTAATGAAGATAAAATGCGTAATGGTTTAGTTCGTGCTCTTGAAAAAAGGCCTGTAAGCGTTGAAACGGTAGAGCTTTCCATCAACAAAGTTAAATCGACTTTACGAGCAACGGGTGAAAGAGAAGTATCGAGTGAAATGCTGGGTAATATTATTATGGAACAGCTAAAAGATTTAGATAAAGTGGCTTACGTTAGATTTGCTTCAGTTTATCGTTCTTTTGAAGATATTAGAGAGTTCGGTGAAGAAATTGCTCGATTAGGCGATACGGAATAGCGATATTATGAGTGAGTATTCTTGTGACGATTATACCTACATGCAACGAGCAATTAGCTTAGCTAAACGCGCTCACTATACTACTTCACCAAATCCAAGAGTGGGTTGTGTTCTCGTTAAAAACAATCAAATAGTGGGTGAAGGCTTTCATGTAAAAGCCGGTGAAGGCCATGCTGAAGTTAATGCATTAAAACAAGCGGGTAACAATGCACATGGAGCAACTGCATACGTTACTCTTGAACCTTGCAGTCATTTTGGCAGAACCCCCCCATGCGCTCAAGGGTTGATTAATGCCGGCGTTAAACATGTTATCGCTGCCATGGTTGATCCAAATCCTCAAGTTTCCGGCAATGGACTGAAAATGCTTGAAATGGCAGGAATAACTACTAAACATGGCTTGTTAGAAGAAGATGCAAAGGCATTAAATACTGGCTTTGTACAATTGATGACGACAGGAATGCCTTATGTTCGTTGTAAACTAGCTTCAAGCCTTGATGGAAAAACAGCCATGGCCAGTGGTGAAAGTAAATGGATAACGTCACCACAAGCTCGTAAAGATGTACAACGGTTACGTGCGCAAAGTTGTGCCGTAATTGCTGGTGCAGATTCTGTCATTGTTGATAAAGCTAAAATGAACGTGCGCTGGAGTGAGTTAGGAGAACTAAAAAATAGTTACTCTAAAAATACTGTAAGGCAGCCTATACGCGTTATAATAGATTCACAAAATAGGTTAACACCACAATTAACTATTTTTGCTATTGAATCGCCTATACTCATATTTTGTCATCAAAAAGACAATGTGCATGAATGGCCTGACTTTGTTGAACATGTAATCGTTCCATTAGAGAACACTAAACTTAATTTAACATCGGTATTAATGGGTTTAGCACAACGTGGAGTTAACGATGTTCTTATTGAGTCTGGCGCTAAACTGGCGGGCGCATTTATTGAGCAAAACTTAGTCGATGAACTAATACTTTTTCAAGCTCCTAAATTAATAGGGGCGGAAGGAAAAGGTTTAGTTGCTTTGCCAAGCATTACTAAGTTAGCACAAGCGAAACAACTTACCTTTACTGATGTTAGAATGGTTGGCAGTGATATTCGAACAACAGTAAAAATTACCAAAAATTAATACAACAAGAGTTATTATGTTTACAGGAATAATAGAAGCCGTAGGCAGTATAGGCGCTAAACAAGTGAATGCTCAAGGTGCTCGAATCGTAGTAAATACGGGCTCTCTTGATATGAGTGATGTAAAACTTGGTGATTCTATTGCAACCAATGGTATTTGTTTAACCGTTGTTGCGTTTGATTCTGGCTCATACAGTGCAGATGTCTCTAACGAAACATTAACACGAACTGGTTTTGCCCATTATAGCATTGGACAAAAAGTAAATTTAGAAAAAGCAATGCTACCTACCACACGTTTTGGTGGGCATATGGTGTCAGGACATGTTGATTCACTATCAGAAATTGTCTCGATAGAACACGATGGTAACAGTATTCATTACTGGGTATCTATGCCTTCATCTATAGCGGCATACATAGCCGAAAAAGGCTCAGTGACAATTGATGGGACTAGCTTAACGGTGAACGGTTTAGCCGACGATAAATTTCGCTTAACCATAGTTCCACACACCACTAAAGAAACAATTATAAGCAATTATCAAGTCGGCTCTAAAGTAAATGTAGAGGTTGATTTGATAGCGCGTTACATAGAAAGATTACTTACACACAAAACAGCTGAACAAGAACAACAATCAGGTGTTACCCACGAGCTTCTTGCTCGTAGTGGTTTTATCAAATAAAAAGAGGTTGCAATGAAACTTAACTCCCCACAAGAGATTATTGACGATATCGCTCAGGGTAAAATGATAATTTTAATGGATGATGAAGATCGTGAAAACGAAGGTGACTTCATCATGGCTGCGGAAAAAGTGACGCCAGAAGCTATTAACTTTATGGCTACTCATGGCCGTGGCTTGATCTGTATGCCAATGACATTAGAAAAATGTCAGCAGTTAAAATTACCATTAATGGTAGATAACAATAACGCACAATTTAGTACTAACTTTACCGTGTCTATTGAAGCTGCGGAAGGTGTTACAACGGGTATATCAGCAGCAGATCGTGCTAAAACGGTACTAGCAGCAGCTGATGCTAATGCAAACCATTTAAGCATTGTTCAACCGGGTCATATCTTTCCCTTAATGGCTCAAGATGGCGGTGTATTAAACCGTGCAGGGCATACTGAAGCAGGTGTCGATTTAGCTCGTTTAGCTGGATTAGAAGCGTCGTCGGTTATTGTTGAGATCCTCAATGAAGATGGGACTATGGCTCGTCGCCCTGATTTAGAAATTATTGCTGAAAAGCATGGTTTAAAAATGGGAACTATTGCTGACTTAATTGAATACCGAAATGCAAATGAAACAACCATTGAACGTATTTCAGCGTGTAAATTACCTACTGCTTTCGGTGAGTTCGATTTAACTGTTTTTAAAGATACGATTGATGGTCAAGCACACTTTGCATTAACAAAAGGTGAAATTAAGGCTGATGAACCAACTTTAGTACGTGTTCACCTTGAAAACACCTTTAGAGACTTGTTGTTTAGTGAACGTGAAAGCGTAGCTAGATGGCCGATGGCAAATGCAATGAAGCGTATAGCTGAAGAAGGTGGAGCCTTAGTTTTACTCGGTAAGCATGAATCACCAGAGTCGCTTATTGCGCAAGTTGAGAAGTACTCGAAACAAGATGCCGGTGAAGTTGTCAAGGAAGTTAATCGTCACGTTGGTTCACGTAATGTTGGTGTGGGATCACAAATTCTTTCTAGCTTAGGTGTTGGTAAAATGCGTTTATTGAGCACACAAACGAAATACCATTCTTTGTCTGGTTTTGGCTTGGAAGTTGTTGAGTATATTGCCGAATAAACCTATTCTATAAATATTTCGATTCAGATAAATTAAATACGCTGCTTAGGTATAATACCAGTTAGTACTGAACTGACTGGTATTAAACATGTAGGTTGGCTTTTAGGCCATCACGTATTATGTTTAATCCTACCGATATTCTTACTCGCCTTTTGACGGGGTAAATCCCGACCTACATTCCATGACAATAAAGTTATAATAATTGCGAGCATGTAGGTTGGCCTTTAAGCCATCACGTATTATGTTTAATCCTACCGATATTCATACTCGTCTTTTGACGGGGTAAACCCCGACCTACATTCCTTGACAATAAAGTTATAATAATTGCAAGCATGTAGGTTGGCCTTTAAGTCATCACGTATTATGTTTAATCCTACCGATATTCATACTCGCCTTTTGACGGGGTAAACCCCGACCTACATTCCATGACTGCTATAGGTCGCGTTTTTTATGTGGGACATAAAGTGGTAGCAGTGGCATTGAACATTTAAAACAACCACGTTATGGTATCGGTAATTTTTCGTTAGAGTTGTTTCTAACGTTATCAATCTAACATTCTAAAAGGAGTTACTTCAAATGATCGACTTTAAAAATTCATCCGTATTTAAGCTTAAGCCAATTGATAATGAAGACGCTAGAGAAGATTTTCATGTTTTTCTAATTGAAGGTGAGTCGATTTTTGCAACCTTTAAAACCATCCGAGACCAAGTGGTCTTTACTAATAAACGTGTTATTTCTGCTAATGTTCAAGGAATTACAGGATCTAAAGTAGATTATACATCATTGCCATACAGTAAAATTAATGCGTTCTCTATTGAGACATCAGGTACGTTAGATCTGGATTGTGAAATACAGTTATATATAAGTGAATTAGGCCAAGTTAACTTTGAAATTAAAGGCAGTTTTGACATTGTTGGTTTTAATCGAATGATCAGCCAATATGTTCTTGAATAAAGCTTAAATAAACTTGTTGTAAGTTTTATGTGAAAAAGCTTTAAATATCGAAAGATGTTTAAAGCTTTTTTTTTACTAGATAGATAATAAATCTAGGTAAAACCAGCTGGTAAAGCTATATTCTGTTGATGTATTTTTATTGGTATTACAATTTTGTATAAATTGGTTGACGTAATTCCGTTTCTTGGTTAGTATTATTGTGCTGGTAATATCTTTTGTAAAACTAAATAGCATGTGAGATTTTAACTTTATCTTGTTTTTAGTACTCATTACATTAATGGAATTTAGATAAAGTTCTTACTTGCAGTTATAACACGATATTTATTTAACCTAATGGTCAATTAGGTTACGCATGAAGTTAGTACCTCATGTTAGAAACTTATACATCTGAATTGAGGCAGGGGCTTCCAAAGTCACTATTTTGGAAATTAATCTGTCTTACAAAAATAAAGTGATACACACACCCAAAAGTGGTCAAGTTTATAGTCAGATACACATACACCAATATATTTAGGAGTTAGATATGACAAAACCTACTATAGGTTTTATCGGCCTTGGCCTTATGGGCGGCAACATGGTTGAAAACTTACAAACACGCGGTTTTCACGTAAATGTAATGGATCTTAACAAAGATGCTGTTGCTAAAGTTATTGCTCGTGGCAATGCTACTGAAGTTTCTTCAGGTAAAGAACTCGCTGAAAAAAGTGACATCGTAATGCTTGCCCTTACAACGTCAAAAGTAGTTGAATTAGTAATTTATGCAGAAGACGGTATTTTAGCGGGTATGTCAGAAGGCAAAACATTAGTTGATTTTGGTACTTCAATTCCAGATTCTACTCGTAAAATCGGTGCTGATCTTGCTGCTAAAGGCGCTGGTATGATCGATGCTCCTTTAGGACGAACTCCTGCACACGCTAAAGATGGTTTATTAAACATCATGGCTGCTGGCGATATTGATACATTTAACAAAGTTAAGCCAGTACTTGACGAGCAAGGCGAAAACGTATTTCACCTTGGTGCACTTGGTGCGGGTCACACAACCAAATTAATCAATAACTTCATCGGTATGACTACAGTTACTGCAATGTCACAAGCATTTGCTGTTGCAAAAGCCGCTGGTGTTGATGGTCAACAATTATTTGATATTATGTCAGCAGGACCATCAAACTCACCCTTCATGCAGTTTACTAAGTTTTATGCTGTAGACGGTGATGAAAAACTAGGTTTCTCTGTTGCTAATGCAAACAAAGATCTTGGTTACTTCAACCAAATGGTTGCAGATCTTGGTGGTGAGTCATTAATTGCTCAAGGTACTTCTGCTAACCTACAAGCTGCTGTTGATGCTGGCCTTGGTCAAAACGATGTTCCAGTAATTTTTGATTACTTTAATACTAAATTAGCGAAGTAATTCGCATACAAGTTTGTCTGAATGTCGATGACATAGGGTAAACTTGGTGACATTTCAGTTAAATATGCACGTATACTGAAAGTAATAAGTTTTATAAAAATACCTATTACATAGTCAATACAGAATATTAAGTTAAAGTAACGTTTGATAATAAGTAATACTTTGTGTTGTGAAGTAATACTGTTAGTTATCCTACGTTTAAGCCTCTTCCCTTGAGGCTTTTTTTTTGCCATAAATATATATGGCTGCTTATTACATCGTTTTTTATTTAACCTCAATTCCTCGGGATAAGAGTTTAGCTAACCAGAGGTTTGGATAAGAGTTTTTTAACACAATGAAATTAAAAGATAAAACTATTCTTTACTTCCAGTGACGGAATTTTATTGATTATCAAGGCATTTTTACTCTCCAATAGCTGGCTATTGGGCAAGTTGTCTTATCCGAACATCAGGTTAGCTAGCCTATTGCAAACTAATTTAACTAAATAGTAAGGAAAAGTAGCGGCTAGAAAGCAAATTATTATCCCGAGCTGAGGTTTTTTATTATTTTGAACATTAAAAAAGGCCTCCGATGAGACCTTTTTAATATGGTGCTATTTACTAGTTTGACTTTAATAGATTTTTGAGTGAATACAAATCTCGCTTCTGACTGTTTTTACGTTTGACTTCTTCAAGCGCTTTGGTCTCTATAGCATCGAACAATGTATTAATTAACCGGTTGAAATGTTGATGCATTGCGAGTCTGGCTTTAGCAGCATCTTTCTCTTTTAGAGCATTATATATAGCAGTGTGCTCGACTAATGTTAGTTGATTGTCTTTACTACAAACACTGTTGTAGTCGTTAATTATTTCAGAGGTTGACTCTCTTAACGCCCATAAGTTTTCTACTGACAGAATCATAGCTCCGTTACGTGTCGCACCAGCGATAATACGATGGAACATACGATCTGCTTCGATAATATCATTAGAGTTTTCCATCATAACCAATGTTTGATGAAGGGCATTCAATTCATCGTCGTTAATGCTTGTAGCAGCCAATGCAGCCACTTCACCCTCAACTAATGCTCGAGCTTGAGTTAATTCGAATGCATTGATGTTCATTTTTTTAATGGCTTGTTTAGCGTTTTCTAATACGTAGACACCTGAGCCTGTTTTAACTTCAACTTTTTCTCTTACCTCAAGTGCTATTATCGCTTCACGTATAGTGGGTCGACTAACTTCGAATATTTCAGCAAGTTCCCGTTCAGGGGGTAATCTACTACCTGGAGTATAATCCCCCTTGTTGATTGAAACTTCTATACTCTCGACGATACGCCAGAATAATCGACGATTCTTCATTTTTCTACCCTCAAATTACATCATTTTACATTTTATAGTTTACATACTATCCATTTACAAAACTCATAGCAAAGAGATTATATTTTTTAGATTGTATGTTTATAACTTTGGTATTAACGTGCTTAAGATGTTGTTAAATCTATTGGTAACACCTGTTGAGCTGGGTGGTAGGTCAATTGGTAAAACAAAATGGTTGACAGTCGGGTGGTGATTGGTTAGATTTGTGGGTGTGATTTAATAAGATAAAAATATAAAAATAAATAACACAATAGATTTAAAAAGCTGGGTGAAGTATGTATATCGAATTAAATGAAATAACTTACCATTCCCAACTCGCTCACATCCTATGTTCAAGACAGTGGCTAACTTGATCTTAATGTGAAATATAAAGTGAATAAAAATATTTCAGTATCGTTCAAAGCACTTAACGTATTAGATGAAGCGCAAGTAATGACAAGTTGTAACGATACAGCCGTATCTGATCATTCTAGTTCAGGCTTTAAGTTTTATTTTTGTGTTAAAACGAAGTTTTAGGCTGAAAAATATAAGTAAATCTCTCAGTGGTGAATATGTTTTTCACTGCTGAGTTTTATTGAGTTGGAGCTTCCTTAATACAGTGTTATGTAGGAGTTCCAAATTTTTTTAATGATTGATAAAGAGTTAACAATGTATCAAGTCAAAGTTTCTACTATTTTCTCTACGTTGATTTTTATTCTAGTTGGTGCCCTATATGGATGTACTAACGTTGGAGAAAATCAAAGTAATACTCATTTTGTGAAAACACCGCAAGCGTATGAACTAGCAATGAAAAATGTTAAGCCCGGTGACAAAATCGTGCTGGCTAATGGTACGTGGACAGACTTTGAAATTGTATTTAAAGCTCAAGGAACTGAAAAATCCCCCATTACTTTAACGGCTGAAACTAAAGGAAAGGTAATACTGTCAGGTAATTCAAACTTACGTTTGGCAGGAGAATATTTAGTTGTTTCTGGTTTAGTCTTTAAAAATGGTTTTACCCCGAGCAGCGAAGTCATCTCGTTTAGGCGTAATAAAAACGATTTAGCCTATCACTCACGAGTAACTGAAATCGTTATCGATAATTACAGTAACCCAGACCGTTTTGAGTCAGATTATTGGGTAGGTATATACGGTAAATACAATCGATTTGATCATAATCACTTAGTAGGTAAGCGCAATAAAGGCGTTACAGTGGCTGTGCGTTTAACAACTGAAGAAAGCCGTGAAAATCATCATAAAATTGATCATAACTATTTTGGCCCGCGCCCTATGTTCGGTTCTAATGGTGGAGAAACACTGCGCATAGGAACAAGTCATCACTCGCTAACAGATTCTTTAACAGTGGTAGAAAATAATTACTTTGATCGTTGTAACGGTGAAGTAGAAATTATCTCTGTAAAATCAGGGAAAAATAGAATTGCAAACAACACGTTTTATGAATCTCGCGGCACATTAACACTTCGTCATGGTAACGGTAATGTTATTGAAAATAATGTGTTTCTTGGTAATGGAGTAGATCATACCGGTGGTATTCGTGTTATTAATCGTGATCAAATTATACGAAACAATTATCTTGAAGGTTTAACCGGCTATCGTTTTGGTAGTGGTTTAACCGTAATGAACGGTGTTCCAAACTCACCAATTAACCGTTACCACCAAGTAGTTAATGCACAAATCGAAAACAACACACTTATTAATGTTGACCATGTTCACTTTGCCGCAGGTAGTGATGCCGAACGCTCTGCAGCTCCTATTGATAGCCAAGTGAAAAACAACCTTATCTTTAATGAAAATAATAAAGCACCTTTCTCTGTATTCGATGATATCAGTGGTATTAAGTTCTCAGGAAATGTTTCTAATAAATTAAATAACAACAAGATAACATCGGGTATTGCAGAAAGTAGTATATCTTTGGTTCGTGGTGAAAATGGTTTGTTATATCCTACATCAGGTGTTTCTGAGAATGTTGGAGCATCAAATAATTTAGTACCGACACAAAAAAATCAGACGGGACCTAGCTGGTATAAAAAATCAGAGCCTGAAATCGCTTTTGGTTCGGGTGAAACTATAACGGTTGACGCTTCAGCAGGTGCTTTATATAAGGCAATACAAGCCGCTAATAAAGGTGATGTATTGGAGCTTGAAGATGGTCTATACGAAATTGAAAAAATTGTTAGCTTAAATAAAACGCTGTCAATCAAAGCAAAAAACACACAAAAAGTAACAGTTAACTTTGCTCGTTCAACTTTATTTGAGTTACAGAATGGCGGAAGCTTAAGTCTTGACGGTTTAGTTATTACTGGAGCAAACAGCCCTGATTACTCTGGCAATACTTTGGTGAGAACAGCTAAGTGGGGGATGTTTAAAAACTATCGTTTTTCTCTGACCAATAGTGTAGTTAAAAATTTCGATGTGAATCACTCATTTCATGTATTTGACTCAGGTAGTCGAGCATTTGCCCAATCAATTGATGTGAATAACAATACTTTTGAAAATATTACCGGTGATATTTTTAGATTAAATAAAGAAACGGATGACTTAGGTATTTATAACGCTGAATACGTCAATATTACTAATAATGTATTTAAAGACATTCAAGGCGCTATTGTTAAGTTGTACAGAGGTGGATCAGACGAAAGTACTTTTGGACCACATTTATTGTTTACAGAAAATACGACTGAGAACGTAGGAAATGGTAAACGCAACAAAAGTAAATCAGTACTAACACTACATGGAGTGCAGGTAACTAAGGTAAGTAACAATACCTTTAATAATAGTGGGTTGATAAACGTAGAACATACTGTTGGTGAACCTGTTACTTATATTACCAATAATCAATTAAATAAAACGGCAGCTCCTACTGTTGTTGAGTTACGCGCTAAAGGTGCTCATACCGCAATTCTTCACGACAACCATTTAGGGCAATAATAACTTTACTATGACTAGACTTATGAATAATAAAGCAGTCTCACGACTTTTTATGGCTGCTTTTTTAAGTGTTTTTGGCTTGTGGGTTAGTGCTTGTACCGCAACAACAGCCCAGACACATCCTAATTTGGTGATTAATCATCAAGATGTTGTCGCGATGAAAAAGGCGATTAAAAAAGAGGGACGATTTAAGTCAACGTTTATTGCTCAAAAAACGTCTGTTGATACACAAATAAAACAAGCTATTACTGTACCCGTTCCTAAAGATGGCGGTGGGGGTTATACCCATGAACGTCATAAGAAAAATTACAAATTGATGTATAACGCGGGTGTTATTTATCAATTAACAGGCGACCAAAAATACGCTAATTATGTACGTGATATGCTGTTTGCTTATGCTGAGTTATATCCGACTTTACCTCTACACCCAAAAAGGAAGTTGGGCAAAAAAAATCCAGGTAAATTATTTTGGCAAAGTTTGAATGAGGCCGTATGGTTAGTTTATACAAGCCAAGCCTATGATCTGGTTTTACCTTCATTAAACGCGAGTGAAAAAGCAAAGATTGAAACAGGATTACTTCGTCCAATCGTTAAGTTTTTATCTGTAGACTCACCAAAAACATTTAATAAAGTCCATAACCATGGTACTTGGACTACTGCTGCTGTTGGTATGACTGGGTATGTATTAGGTGAATTAGATTGGGTTGAACAAGCACTTTACGGTTTAGATAAATCAGGTACGGGTGGTTTTTTAAGGCAACTTGATGAGTTGTTCTCTCCGCAAGGTTACTACAACGAAGGGCCGTATTATCAACGTTATGCATTAATGCCATTTGTTACTTTTGCTAAAGCGATCCAAGCTAACCAACCTGAGCGTAAAATATTTGAATATCGAAATGGTATTGTATTAAAAGCTATTAATACAACTATCCAACTTAGTTATAACAAGTTGTTTTTTCCTATTAATGATTCAATTAAGTCTAAAGGAACAGATACCATTGAATTAGTAAACGGAGTGACTATTGCCTACGGTTTAACCAAAAACACGGGGTTGTTGAGTATAGCTAAATCACAGGATCAAATCTTACTAACTGGAGACGGTTTAAAAGTAGCTGATGCTTTAGATAATAAACAGGAAACACCATACCACTTCGAATCGGTTGCATTTGGCGACGGTAACGATGGTAAACAAGGTGCTTTGGTTATTATGAGACAAAATGTTGGCGGCGACCAAGCTGTGTTGTTTAAGCCAGCGTCACAAGGTTTAGGTCATGGTCATTTTGATAAGTTAACTTGGCAATTTTATGACAAAGGCGAAGAAATCGTTTCTGATTATGGTGCCGCTAGATTTTTAAACGTAGAAGCTAAATCTGGCGGTGGTTACTTACCTGAGAATAATTCATGGGCTAAGCAAACTATTGCTCATAATACCGTTGTTGTTGACGAAAAATCTCATTTTAACGGTAAGGTTAAAACAGGTAATGAGAATCATCCTGAACTGATTTTTTATGGTGAAAATAAAACGAGTAACGGCAACGTTGTTAAAGTTGCATCAGCTAAAATAAACACCGCATATAAAGATGTGAAGCTTAAACGTACCTTAGCGTTAATCGAATTACCTAAAATTTCTCAATCTTTAGTTGTTGATGTATTTGATGTAGTGAGTGACAACAAACACCAACTTGATTTACCGATTCATTATAAAGGCCACTTAATTGATACTAACTTTGATTTAGGGACGAAAACGCAAAGTATTTCAGCACTAGGTGATAAAAATGGTTACCAACACCTATGGCTTAAAGCGCAAGCTCAGCCAAAATCAGGTTTGGCTAAAGTCACTTGGCTAAATGATAACGGCCGTTTTTATACACAATCTTCAATTGTAGATGGGAATGCTGAAGTACTATTTACACAGTTAGGTGCTAACGATCCAAACTTTAACTTACGTAATGAAAATGCATTTATTTATCGCGTAAACGATATAAAACAACACAGTTTTGTCAGTGTTTTTGAACCACATGGTGAATATAATCCGTCTAAAGAGTTTACCAAAGATGCTAGTAGTAAACTTTCACAGCTAACACATCATAAAGTAAAAGGGGTTGACCTCGTTACTTTCAGTTTTGGTGGTACGGTAGATTATGTATTGGCATTTAATAGCAAAAATTCAGAAAGTTTAAGTATTAACTTTTCATATAACGGTAAATCTTTTGAATTTACTGGTCATTTTAAATTGTTTGAAATAAACAAGTCGTAGGAGATTATCATGAGCCAAAGTGAACATTTTTTGTCAGGAAACGAAACTGAAATAGAAGATATCGGCGGTGGTTTAAAACGTCAAATGCTCGGCTATAATCATGAATTAATGGCCGTTAAAATTTGGTTTGCTGAAGGCGCTATTGGTTATAACCACGCTCACAGACACTCGCAAGTAACTTATGTAGTAGAAGGTGAGTTTCATTTCAATATTGATGGTGTTACCACTATTATGAAAGCCGGTGATAGTTGTTTAATTCCACCGTGGGCAGATCATGGTGCGACATGTCCAACGGGCGGTATATTAATAGATACCTTTAGCCCTCCACGTGCCGATTTCTTACCTGCTGGCACTTTCGATAATATAGATATAGAGAAACTTAATCGTAAGCCAGGGGAGAACGAATAATGCAATTAAAAGGATTACGTTGGTGGGTGATTGCATTAATCGCACTAGCCACAGTTATTAACTACATAGATCGCCAAGCATTAAGTGTACTTTGGCCTGATATTGTTGAAGATTTATTCCCAGACAAATCTACTTTAGAACGTAAACAAATATACGCGAATATAACGGTTGTTTTTGTATTCTCTTATGCTTTTGGTCAAGCCATATTCGGTAAAATATTTGACTGGTTAGGCACTCGTTTAGGATTTGTACTTTCAATTGGTGTTTGGTCAATTGCTACAGCTTTACACGCATTTGCACAAGGGGCACTTAGTTTTAGTATTTTCCGTGCGATTTTAGGTGTGTCAGAAGCCGGTAACTGGCCCGGGGCTACTAAAAGTAATGCTGACTGGTTTCCAACCAAAGAACGCGCTTTAGCACAGGGTATTTTTAACTCTGGTGCGGCTATTGGCGGTATCATCTCAATTCCATTAATCGCCTATATGACCGTATATTTTAGCTGGCAAATGGTGTTTATATGTATCGGTGCTATTGGACTATTATGGCTTATACCTTGGATTATTTTGGTTAAATCTCCACCAAAAAATCATCCTTGGATCACAGCAGAAGAACGTGAATATATTTTAACAGGCCAAAGAAACACAGAAGTTGAGCTTACTACTGAAAAAGAATATACCCCATCTACCAAACAACTACTTTCTCATAAGCAAAGCTGGGGTGTAATTATTGCTTCTGCAGCGATAGATCCTATCTGGTGGTTATTTGTTGCTTGGACACCTCTTTACCTTAATGAAGTTTACGGAATGGATGTAAAAGCTATTGGTATTTATGGTTGGGTACCTTATGTGGGCGCAATGTTTGGTGCTTGGTTTGGTGGTCTTTTAGCACAAAATCGCTTAAAAGCTGGCTGGAATACCGATAAAACACGTAAATTAACCATTACTTTAGGCTGTTTAATTATGTTACCTGCGTTATTAGCAATGTCTAACCCTGGTGGGCCAACAACAGCAGTATTAATTATGGCGGTTATTTTATTTGGCTTCCAAACGGCTATTGGTAATGTGCAAACACTCCCAAGTGATTTATTTAGTAAAAAAACAGTCGGTACGCTTGCCGGTATTTCAGGCATGGCCGCTAAACTTGCAGTTGCCGGTTTAATTGCTTTAGTACCTATTTTAACTGCGGACGGTAATTATACGACGGTATTTGTTGTTGGTGCATCATTAGCACTTATTGCGTTGGCTGCAGTGTGGCTTCTTATTCCAAAAGTTGAACCACTTAAACCTAAATACAAAGACGATGCAGGAGTTGTTGATAGTATTAGTACTGTTAGCGAAAAGACATAATAACGATGAAAAAATTATTTCTATTTGGTGAGTGCATGGTGGAGCTATTAAATGCTTCACCAAACGCACAGTTACCACAAACACTTAAGCAATCTTTTGCGGGTGATGTATTTAATACGGCTGTTTACCTTAAACGTGTATTTTCTGATATGCAGGTAAGTATTGTGACGGCGGTGGGTAATGATGATTTTAGTAATAACATGCTGAGTTACTTTGAAGAACAAGATATTGCTACTGATTTTGTTTACCGTTCAGAGCATAAAATTTCCGGCTTGTATGCTATTAAAACAGATAACCAGGGTGAACGAACCTTTACCTATTGGCGCGATAACTCCGCGGCGCGTGACGTAATGGAACACCTTAACTCAAGTGAAATTGAGAAGATGTCTTATGGCGATATGTTCTTTTTCTCAGGGATCTCTCTTGCGGTTATCCAACCCAATTTTCGTGATGAGTTTTGGAAAATGGTGAAAAAGTTGAAAGAGACAGGAGTGCAGATTGTTTTTGATCCAAATTATCGAGCACGCATGTGGGGTTCAATAGAAGAAGCTCAAGAACAGTACGACAAAGCTTTTAGCTTTAGTGATGTTGCTTTACCAGGTGTAGATGATTTTTCTCAACTATATGGATTAACCACCGCTGATGAGGTCTCAAGTTTTTGTGAACCTTATAACTTCGATGAGTTAGTGATTAAAAATGGCGAAGAAGGCGTTGTTTGTATTAGAAATGACATCACCACTCATATTGATATAACTCCTGTAACTAATGTTGTAGATACTACTTCAGCAGGCGATTCATTTAATGGTGTGTATTTAGGAGCTCGTGCTGCTGGTATTAATTGCGTCGATTCTATCAAGTTGGCCTCTGCTTCTGCTGCTGAAGTTATCCAGCATCGTGGTGCAATAGTTGACAAAGAAGCTTTTTCTCAATTTATAAACAAAGAGTTATTACCGCTTATTGGCTAAATATAACTTAACGAAAGCTACCGCTCGCGTAGCTTTCGAATCTATTTAAATTAAAGGATAAAATATGAATTCATTCTCTTCTCTTATGGGAAGTCAAACTTTGCTACCTATAATTCAAGCAGACACAGTAGAGCAAGGTGTAAACATTGCTAAAGCTATGCATGCCGCGGGTATCAATTTGGTTGAAGTTGTACTTCGTACTCCAGCTTCCTTAGATGTTATTAAGCAAATTAAACTGGAACTACCTCAGTTACTCGTTGGTGCCGGTACCATTTTAAATGCAGAGATATTAAAAGATGCGTTAAAAGCAGGTTCTGACTTCATTATAACTCCAGCAAGTTCAACTGAATTATTAACTGAATTAAAAAATTGTCAGGTTCCCGTTTTACCTGGTGTTTCTACTTCAGGTGATATTTTATTGGCAGCTGAGTTTGGTTATAGCGAATTAAAACTGTTTCCGGCATCTTTATCTGGTGGAGCACCATTTTTAAAAGCAATGGGCTCGGTATTTAAGGATATAAAATTCTGTCCAACAGGTGGAATTAATGTTGACAACAAACATGATTACTTATCATTAAACAATGTTTTTGCGGTAGGTGGTACTTGGATTGCTCCGAAGCAATGGGTTGAGTCGGGCAGCTGGGATTTAATTACATCAGCGTGTGAAAACGCTCTTACTTAGGAATTACATAGAAGCTCATGAGTACATTATCTACTATTGTTCCTGTTGGTGTTGCAACAGGTTCTCGCGTGAATACTTTGTTCGAGCATGCAAAGGAAAATCAGTTCGCATACCCTGCAGTAAACGTTATCGGAACACATTCCGTTAATGCGACACTGGAGGCAGCACAAAAAATAAATTCTCCTGTTATTATTCAGCTGTCACATTCTGGCGCAGCCTTTTTTATAGGAAAAGGAGCTAACCTTTCTCCAATGGAAGCCTCAGTACAGGGAGCAATTGCAGCCGCTCATTATGTGCGTTTAGCGGCTAAAAATTATAGCGTGCCTGTTATCTTAAATACCGATCATGCGGCTAAAAATTTACTTCCATGGATTGATGCATTACTCACGGAAGGGGAGAAATATTTTGAGCAAACAGGTGAACCTTTATTTAGTTCACATATGGTTGATTTATCTGCGGAATCTTTAGAAGAAAATATAGATACATGTGCGCAATATCTTGCTCGTATGAGTAAAATAAATATGACGCTTGAAATCGAGTTGGGTTGTACGGGCGGTGAAGAGGATGGTGTTGATAATACCGATATTGATAGCTCAAAACTATATACACAGCCTGAAGATGTAGCATATGCATATGAGCGTTTAACTGAAATAAGTCCTAATTTTATTATAGCTGCTTCGTTTGGTAATGTTCATGGGGTGTACAAACCCGGCAATGTAACATTATCGCCGATGATCTTAAAAAATTCTCAAGCTTATGTATCAGAAAAGTTTTCTTTACAACCACGACCACTTAATTTCGTTTTTCACGGAGGGTCAGGTTCAGACGTAGGGGATATTAAGGAAGCTCTGTCTTATGGAACGGTAAAAATGAATATTGATACCGATACTCAATGGGCTACGTGGCAGGGAGTATTGAATTATTATCATTCTAAAAAGCGCTACTTGAATAAGCAAATTGGTAATCCGACAGGAGAAGATAAACCTAATAAGCCTTTTTATGATCCTCGTGTTTGGTTACGTAAAGGTGAAGACAACATGGTGATTAGATTACTGCAAACTTTTGACGATTTGAATTGTATTAATCGCTATTAACGTTTTATCATTTTTGTAGAATTTAAAAAGCCGACTTAGTCGGCTTTTTCATAGGTAGGTGTTGGAGATTGTATTAAGCGGCTTAATTTACTGGCTTCACTAGGTTTTCTATAGAGTACTGATCCCGTTTCTCGCTACTTTTTCTACGTATTTCTTCTAATGCTTTAGACTCTACAGCGTCAAACAATGTGTTAATTAATCTGTTAAAATGGCGATGCATTGCTTTCCTAGCATTACTTGAATCACTTGATTTTAAAGCGTCATAAATTGCTTTATGTTCTTCAATGGTTTTATCGTTATCACTTGAACAAACCGAATTGTAATCTTCAATAATATCTGGAGAAGTATTGCGCAGTGCCCATAAGTTCTCTACTGAAAGTATCATCGCCTTGTTCTTCGTTGAATCAGCAATAATTTGATGAAATCTTTTATCCGCTTCTTCTATATCACGGCCTTGTTCCATATCTGTAAGAGTTTGATGTAGCTTCGCTAGTTCATCTTCTGTTATGTGAGTAGCAGAAATAGCAGCTACTTCCCCTTCAACTAATGCACGTGCTTGAGTCACTTCAAACGCATTCATTTCTTTATGTTTTTTGTTTACATCTGAACAATCAATAACATAGACGCCAGAACCCGTTTTAACTTCAACTTTCCCTCTAACTTCAAGTGCTATAATTGCTTCTCTAATAGTAGGGCGGCTAACATTAAATGACTCAGCTAATTCTCTTTCTGGAGGTAATCTACCACCGGGCGAGTATTCACCTGAATTGATTGCCGCTTCTATTTTGTCGACGATTTGCCAAAATAACCTGCGGTTACTCATGTATTATCCTTGTGGGTAAAATCACTCAGAACAAATGATCTTCATTTGATGTGATTGTTCTTTACGCTATATAAAAATAATACTCCTTTTTATCTTTTATTGGTATTACTATTTTTAGGTTTTTGTTGTTTTATTGGTATTACCGCTTATGTTTTTTTGTTTACGTTGTTTTGCTGTATCACTTATAAAATATATTCTGTACTGATGTTTGGTAAGGGTAATTGTTTGCTGGATTATATTAATAATTGGTAAAGGTTTTAAGGGGGTTAAACTAAGTATTAATGTAAATTGTTCGTATTATCTTTGGGGGTTGTCGAATATTAAAAAAGAGCACAAAGAAAGTGCGATGCTTAAAATCTGGCTTCGAAGTGTAATTGAAGCCAGAAGTTTTCCATTTTAGCTTTTAATTGATCTTAATTAATGAATTAACCAATAAACGTTTTAATTTTATTGATGATCCCAGTACTGTCTGTACCTAATTCTTGATGAATTTCTTGCTGTGTACCGTGCTTGATAAATACGTCAGGTAAACCAATATTAAGTACTTTAATGCTAAAGCCTTTGTTTAAGACAAATTCATTTACCGCTGAACCTGCACCGCCTGCTATGGCATTATCTTCAATGGTAACAAGGTAATCATGGCTTTGTGTAAGTTGTTCAATCAGTGCTTCATCAAGTGGTTTAACAAATCGCATATCAACTAACGTGGTATTGAGTTCATCAGCTGCTATTTTAGCGTCGTGCAATAAAGTACCGAAACTCAATATAGCTATTTTTTCGCCTTCTTTTTTAACAATGCCTTTACCTATTTCTATGGTTTCTGTCATAGAAGGTAATTCAGCTCCTGTACCAGAACCTCTGGGATACCTAACAGCAGCAGGACCATTGTGTAAATGACCTGTCGTTAGCATCAGCTGACATTCACGTTCATCTGATGGCGCCATAATGACCATGTTAGGTACACAGCGCAAGAAACTTAGATCAAAAGCCCCTTGGTGTGTCGGGCCGTCTGCACCAACAATACCGGCTCTATCAATAGCGAAAAGTACCGGTAAGTTTTGAATAGCAACGTCATGAATCAATTGATCGTAACCACGCTGTAAAAAGCTAGAATAAATAGCAACAACAGCATTATTGCCACCAATAGCAAGCCCAGCAGCAAAGGTTATGGCATGTTGCTCTGCTATAGCAACGTCAAAGTATTTGTCAGGAAAGCGTTGGCTGAACTCTACCATGCCCGACCCTTCACGCATTGCTGGAGTAATAGCCGCTAGTTTTTCATCTAATTCAGCTGTTTTGCATAACCAGTCACCAAATATTTTAGAATAGGTTGGCAGGCTTGGTTTACTTTTAGGTAACGTTGTTTCCGCAGGGTCAAATTTTGGTACCGCGTGGTATTTTATTGGATCTTGCTCGGCGGCTTCGTAGCCTTTACCCTTTTTAGTGGCAATATGAAGGATCTGTGGTCCTTTCAAGTTACGCATATTTGAAATGGTATCAACTAAGCCATTAACATCGTGTCCGTCAATTGGGCCAATATAATTAAAACCCAGTTCTTCAAAAAAGGTACTAGGAACAACCATACCTTTTAAATGTTCTTCCGCTCTACTAGCAAGCTCTTTGATAGGAGGAATAGTATTTAAAATGCGCTTACCGCCTTCACGAATGCCTGTGTATATACTACCAGAAAGCATTTTTGCAAGGTGATTATTGAGTGCGCCAACGTTTTCAGAAATCGACATTTCATTGTCGTTTAATACAACCAACATATCCTTATTAATATCACCGCCGTGATTTAGTGCTTCAAAGGCCATGCCCGCAGTCATAGCGCCGTCACCAATAACGGCAACAACTTTTCTATCTTTACCTTCTTTTTCTGCTGCCACGGCCATACCTAATGCGGCAGATATAGATGTACTAGAATGACCAACACTCAATACATCGTACTCACTTTCTTCACGCCAAGGAAAAGGATGTAGCCCGTCTTTTTGTCTGATCGTGTGAAGTTGATCGCGACGACCCGTTAATATTTTATGAGGGTAAGCTTGGTGACCAACATCCCAAATTAAATGATCGAAAGGCGTATTGTAAACGTAGTGGAGTGCCACGGTTAATTCGATAGTGCCTAAACCAGAGGCAAAATGGCCACTACTTTTACTTACCGAGTTAAGCAAATACCGACGTAATTCGTCGCTCATTTGAACGAGTTTATCTTTGTTTACTAACTTTAAATCATCTGGCGTATTTATCGCAGATAAAAGAGGGTAGTCGGCTAATTCAATTGTCATATTATTTTGGAATTACTTTATTGTTAATTTTGGGTGTTAGCTGGTCCGTTTTACGATAAATGTCGCAAAATCAGCTAAGCTTTGTGTATTGTAAGGTAAAGTCGACAAAGCTTGAAGGGCTTCGTGATATAAGTCGTCAGCTTTTTGCTGTGCACCTTGTAAACCTAACAATGCTGGGTAAGTACTTTTGTTCGCGGCAAGGTCTGAACCTGCTGGTTTACCTAATTCTTCTTCAGATGAGGTAATATCAATAATATCGTCTCTCACTTGGTAGGCTAAACCTACAAGCTGAGCGAATTTCTTTAAAGCGGCTTTTTCTTCACAAGTAACATCAAGACTACATTGTGCAGCCATCAGTACTGAAGCTTCTAATAACGCACCGGTTTTTAATGAATGTAATGATTGTAATGCTTCAAGAGATATTGATTGATTTGTTGCGGCTAAATCTAACGCTTGTCCACCACACATACCTTGATAACCAGAAGCTGTTACCAGTTGCTGAACAAAGTTAATACGCTTATTTTGTAATGATTTTGAAAAACTATGGTTAACTAAGATGTCGAAGGCTAAGGTTTGCAAGCTGTCTCCAGCTAAAATAGCTGTCGCTTCATCAAACGCTTTATGACAGGTCGGTTTACCACGTCTTAGGTCATCATCATCCATTGCCGGTAAATCGTCATGCAGTAACGAATAAGCATGAATACATTCAAGCGCAGCAGCTATGCCGTCAATATCATTTAAATCTGCTCCAACGGTTGTTCCCGTTGTGTAAGCTAAATAAGGACGCATTCGTTTACCACCAATAAGCAATCCATATCTCATTGCTTCTAGTAATTTAGGATCATTACAAGGAAGCGAATTAAGTTTTTCAGTTAGAAAATTATTTACGCGTTGTTGGTAATTTTCTAATTGGGGTAATGGATTCACTCAGTATCACCTTGAGTTAATTCAAAGGTAGATAGCTCTTGAACGTTGCTGTTTTTATCGAGCAGAATTTGAATCTTTTGTTCGGCGTCTTGTAGTTTATTTTGGCTTATTTGACTTAAGCTTAGGCCTCGTTCAAAAAGCGTCATAGAATCTTCTAAACTTAGTTCACCATGCTCTAAGTTTTGTACAATTGTTTCTAATTCACTTAAGGATTCTTCAAAGCTTAAGTTTTCAATTTTTTTTCTAGCCATTGTCATTTTACTGCTACATTTAATACTTAGCCGCAAAGGTACCTTAGGTTGAGGATTTGGTCAATTATGTTCGATTTTATAAAGTATAAAAATATTTTATGCAAAAGAGGTTAAGTTACTGAGATTATGGGCGATAAACTAAGTATTAGTATTCGCGTAACCCAATTCGTTAATGTATTATTATTTTATAAAGAACGACGAACAGCAGTATAACAGGAGAATTTTGTGGATTTAGCTACGTTAGTTGGAATGGTTGGTGCCATAGGTTTCATTGTTATGGCGATGATACTCGGTGGTGATATCAGCATGTTTGTTGATACTCAATCAATACTAATTGTATTTTGTGGTTCTCTTTTTGTTGTTTTATCAAACTATAATATGGGGCAATTTTTCGGTATTGGTAAAATTTGTGGTAAAGCATTTTTATTCAAACTCGAATCTCCAGACGAATTAATCGAAAAGTCAGTAGAAATGGCTGATGCTGCACGAAAAGGTGGTTTTTTAGCCCTCGAAGAAGCTGAAATTACCAATCCTTTTATGCAAAAAGGCGTTGATATGTTGGTTGATGGGCACGATGCCGATGTTGTACGTGCAACCATGCAAAAAGATATTACCTTAACCAGTGAACGTCATGAAACGGGTATTGGGATGATGATGGCATTGGCTGACGTAGCACCCGCAATGGGAATGATTGGTACATTAATTGGTTTGGTTGCTATGTTATCAAACATGGATGACCCAAAAGCCATTGGGCCTGCAATGGCCGTAGCACTATTAACGACATTGTATGGAGCGTTTTTATCGAACGTTATCGCAATTCCAATTGCAGCTAAACTTAAATTACGATTAAACGAAGAAAAAATGAATCGTCAATTAATTTTAGACGCTGTGTTAGGTATTCAAGATGGTCAAAACCCAAGAGTGATAGAAGGGTTATTGAAAAACTATATCGCTGAAGGTAAGCGTGCCATCGATACCAACGAAGAATAGCGGAGAATATTATGGAAGAAGAATGTAAATGTCCGCCCCCAGGGTTACCCGCTTGGATGGGAACCTTTGCTGATTTAATGTCGTTGTTGATGTGCTTCTTCGTACTATTGCTTTCGTTTTCTGAAATGGATGTGTTGAAGTTTAAACAAATTGCTGGCTCAATGAAGTTTGCTTTTGGTGTGCAAAACAAAATTGAAGTAAAAGATATTCCAAAAGGAACGAGTATCATTGCTCAAGAATTTAGACCGGGTAAACCAGAACCTACGCCGATTGAAGTTATTCAACAACAAACCGTTGAAATGACCCAACAAATGCTGGAGTTTCAGGCGGGCGATGAAACGTCTGCGGGTGGTCGTCAAGAACAACGCGGTAGTGAACGTGGTGGGCAATCGCAAAGTACAGCCGATCAACAATCTGCTCAACAGGTACAGCAAGCATCTGATGAAGAGGCTAAGGCTGCAAAAGAGCAGGTTAATGACCTAGTTAAGAAAATTGCAGACCAACTTGATAAACAAATTCAAGATGGTGCGATAGAGCTAGAATCATTAGGTCAACAAATCACTATTCGTATTAGAGAAAATGGGTCTTTCCCCTCAGGCTCTGCATTTTTACAACCTAAATTTCGACCTGTTATTCGAGAAATTGGTGAATTGTTAATGAAGATCCCGGGTGAAATCATGATTTCAGCTCATACAGATAATCAAGGTATTAGTTCAGAGCTATTTAGTTCTAACTGGGATCTTTCGAGCAAGCGTGCAGTTGCTATTGCTCATGAAATGTTAAAAGTACCTAATTTTGATCAAAGTCGTTTAATTGTTGCCGGTCATGCCGACGCTAAACCTTTAGTGCCTAATACAAATGCTTTGAATAGACGCATGAATAGACGGGTGGAAATATTGATTAATCAAGGTAAACCACAGATAACAGAGCCTATTTCTATTCGTAAGGAGTA
>Ga0209396_1001382_pt1 | contig 27129 bp, 18 predicted proteins | sample GOMGulsemesocosm_6_FD_184638 | JGI IMG/M metagenome (GOLD analysis project Ga0209396, IMG submission 184638) | Methane-oxidizing microbial communities from mesocosms in the Gulf of Mexico - GOM8C Gulf of Mexico (SPAdes) (version 2) | ecosystem: Environmental > Aquatic > Marine > Cold seeps... | reverse complement strand
GTGCCTACTATCGGATCTGTTACCGAAACACTTGTCAAGGTCACATTTCCTGTATTGGTCACTGTAAAACTATAGTTGATCACATCATCTAATAAGCCTGCTGCTCCTGCACTTGTAACACTTGAAATACTCTTCAGTAAGTCGATGCTCGGTGCCGGTGCAATTGGCGTTACCGTAGGATCGTCAGGTTCGCCATCAATTTCTGGGTCAGACTCTGTAAGATCGTCTGGATCATCGGACAAATCTTCAATGGGATTAAGACCCGCAAGATCACCTGTAGCAGTCGCCTGATTTGTAACTTGACCTGTATCAATATCCGCTTGAGTAATGGCGTAAGTTGACGTAAATACAATGGCACCTACTCCTACTGCTAAATCTAAAGCATCAGCTTCACCATCCAAATCTGCTCCACCACTACTATATATAGGTATTGGGGTAGTTCCTGTTCCACTAAAAGTGGTTTCAGAAACACTAAGATCAAAAAGTGTCGCGGTTCCTGTATTAGTTATGGTATAGGTATAGGTAATAATATCGCCTACACTGGCTACCCCATCACCACCTAAATCTAAATTATCCGCCTTATCAATTTCTAAAGCGGCATTACATACATCTTCAAGACATCCAGTAGTATCTGTATTACCAGCTGTATCAGCTAGTGCATCTACTCTACCATCAAAAGCAGGGTCTTCAGTCCATAAATAATTTATTACTTCATCATCTGCAAGTATTGAATTAGCGGTATCCTCATTAAGGAAATAGGTACCTACTACCCCTGCATCATTTACTAAATATCCATCATCATTGGCTATACCAGTACCCCATCCTGTATGATTATTATCGAAAACTATAGGAGCACACAAGACCCCATTAGTACTTAATTGAGTAGCACCAGCAACCGAGACATCAAAACAAAAATCTAATACATGTGTTGGTGTCGTTGACAGGTTAATAGGATTAATAGCTGCATTGTCTATAATATTAAATTGCGCAAAAACACCTTGAGAATCTGAAAAACCAAATACATCTCCATAGACGGGAGCACTTTGGTTTAATCCACTTTGGGTATACCCATTTTGAATGTTCTGTAAATAAAAATTTGTTAAATAATTACCGTCGTAAAATATACGCATAGTACTTGTACTTAACGATGGTGTATTAGTCCCATCATTTATTGAAACCAATAATGGGTAACAAATTTGTTCGGTTACTCCACAAGTAACTTGTGGTTCACCAATGCTCCATTCTAATGTTCTCTGCGAAAAAGCTTGAGAAAACATTAAAAATGCTCCGATTAGTAGTATTAATTTTTTCATAGTTCTATTAATTAGTTGTTCATTATTTAATCTCTTATTACACTAGTAAATCTTGGTGAATTAGTTTGCCATAAGTTAAAATCAAGTGCACTAACATCACCATCCATATTATAATCTACAAGGTTGTATGTTCTGTTTTCTGGACCATTATTTAACCACTTCGTATAATCTGCTGCGGTTATATCAGTATCTTCTTCAGCTACTGAAGTTTGATCACCATTACCCGCATACATGGCAAATACTCCAGGTAACACCTCTTTTTGGGCATTAAAAATTCCAGAGCTAAAAGGATCACTTAAATACGATTGTTTATCACGGAAATCATACGTTATTGTTCCATTTACAATTGAGATGGCAGTAGCAGACATTATGATTAAATGATTTCTATGTTCAATAACTATATAATAACTTTGTAGAGGGTCTAAAGAACAACAGTCTGCATTTGCCAGAAACTCAATATGACCATCGCTGTGCAACAAGCCTGCACGTTGGCATAAGGCTTCAGAGCCATCCTCCGGATCTGTACGTAAGGATACCAGTACCCAATCAACCACCATTGAAGGATACCCGGCATCTGCACTTGCAGACATACCACCTGAATCGTAATTCATACCTTCTGTTCCTGCATAATTCCAAGGTGCAATATTATATGATTGTCCTGGTGGGGAGTAAATATCTCCTGAAAAAGGGTTTTCACTAAATTGACCAGGTAATAATCTGGAATCGTTTAAGGTTGTACGCATTGGCAGTACCGCATACATCCCTGTTTGCGGTACAATTAAACTTCCTTCCAAATTTACCCAAAGCGTAAAATCTACACATTCTAGACAATCGTACTCTACATTCACATTCCCTGGGGCACTTATATTGCCTTCATCATCAGCTACCACATAAGTAACATCCGTTGGATCGCATAAAAAGCCTGCTTCCGGTGTGAAGGTGATTGCTCCTGTAATAGGATTAACCGTCCACGTTCCTTCGCCTGCTACTACCAGTGGATCTCCTGAACTAACCGTGCCTACGATCTGTACCGTGGTCGGATCTACAGTGTCTCCTGTGGTATCATTGGCCAATACATCTACTACAGCTGGTGTGTTGGTCGTGTTACTTAAGCTAGCATCGTCGCTCGCTACTGGTATATAATCAACTACAATCGCAGCCGTATTGGATACATTGCCATCATTGTCTTCTATCGTATAAGTGATCGGAGTTGGATCATCTGTAAAGCCTGCTTCTGGGGTAAAGGTCACATTCCCTAAACCATCGACACTCCAGGTTCCCTCTCCGGCTACCACCAAGGTCGTTTGCTGACCCGCTGTGCCCGGATCTAGATCGATACTACCTGCTACCAAACTACCGTCAGGATCACTATCCGCTCCCGAACCATCATCTTCCAAGATCACCTCCTGAACAACCGGGCCGGATGCATTGGATAAACTCTCATTATCAGTCGCTGTCGGTGGATCATTTAAAAGGGTTAGTATTGCACAATTAATTTCTCTTACACACACATTATCATCATGCGTAATTAATAGACAGTATTCTGTACCATCAAGTCCTGTTACGTCTCCTATAGCTAATGAGGCTGAATTAAAGTTTGTATAATTAGTATCTGTACCATCTATTAGTGTGCCTCCAGCATCTGGATTACCTATGTACCATTGATAATTTATACCACTTGAAGCATCTGATCCTGCTGAATAATCTGGTAAGGTATTTGGTGCGGTTCCTGTATATGTAGTCGTGCTAGTAGCTGTTGCGGAAGTAATTGCAAAGGTAGCTTCACTACCTGCCGAAACTGATTGGTCTACCAATGCTGTTGCATCAACAATAGTTTGCGTAGCAGTTGTTACATCTGCTGTTGTTGCTTGAGGGCTCCCTACATTAGTTGGAACTCCTGTGACACTGTCTACGACTCCTTCATCGGCATCTGCTAAATTGTTACTAGATGTTAAGTCGGTGGTTGTAAAGTTTGCAGCGCCTTCTAAGGCATCTGGGCAACCATCATTATCGCTGTCTGTATCTAAATGATCAGGAATCAAATCATTATCATTATCCGTAAAACATTCTACAATTCCTAATGCCACACCTGTTAAACCAGATAGACCTTGAGTTATGTCTAAAGTAAGAACTGTGGCTGTATTAGTCCTTAAAAGAACTGCCCCATAAGGTCCTGAAACATTAACCGCCGCATAAGTCACAGTACTAGTACCAACACCTGTTAATATCACTAAACTTGGATCAACCGAATCTTGAATCTCCCAAGGGTTCCCATTGGTTGAAAATACCATCGCAGGTTCATTTGACCCTTGATTCTCCCCATCAGTTGCTAAAAAGTCTATAGGCTCATCTGCAGTAAATCTTAGAAAAAAAGACTGCCCCTCTGTACCAGATGTACCGCGAATAGTCTCTTCACCAGTGCCAGTATAAAAAGTTGAAGCAGGTCTAATAGCAATTAAATCAATTGCCTCAACTGAAGTAGCAGTTCCTGAAACATACTCTACTGTAATATTAACAATGGATCCATCAAGGCGCGTATAAGGTAATATATAGCTATCACCTGAGGTTAATGATGGCATACTTTGCCAATCAAAAAAGGTTACGGATTCGACACACTCAACCGCGTCTAAAATCCCATCATTATCATCATCTAAATCACATACATTGTTTATACCATCTGCATCTGGGTCATTAGCTGTAATCGTTCCTGCTATTGCACCGTCTGTACAAGGGTCTAGTTCTGTTAATGTTGCACAATTAATCTCTCTTATACACACATTATCATCATGCGTAATTAATAGACAGTATTCTGTACCATCAAGTCCTGTTACGTCTCCTATAGCTAATGAGGCTGAATTAAAGCCTGTATAATTAGTATCTGTACCATCTATTAGTGTGCCTCCAGCATCTGGATTACCTATGTACCATTGATAATTTATACCACTTGAAGCATCTGATCCTGCTGAATAATCTGGTAAGGTATTTGGTGCGGTTCCTGTATATGTAGTCGTGCTAGTAGCTGTTGCGGAAGTAATTGCAAAGGTAGCTTCACTACCTGCCGAAACTGATTGGTCTACCAATGCTGTTGCATCAACAATAGTTTGCGTAGCAGTTGTTACATCTGCTGTTGTTGCTTGAGGGCTCCCTATATTAGTAGGAACTCCTGTGACGCTGTCTACGGCTCCTTCATCGGCATCTGCTAAATTGTTACTAGATGTTAAGTCGGCGGTTGTAAAATTTGCTGCGCCTTCTAAGGCATCTGGGCAGCCATCATTATCTGAGTCTGTGTCCAAATAATCTGGAATAGAATCAGAATCAGAATCAATGAATATAAGGGCAGTCCCACCATTATCAGTATCATACAAATCTACTAAACCATCGCCATCAGTATCAGTTATATCATCAACTATTCCATCTCCATTAAGATCTATTCCTCCTGCCTCTACTAAATCTACAATGCCGTCATTATCTGAATCCAAATCAAATTTATCAATGATACCATCACCATCAGAATCACAACTACTCGATACGGTACTAACACTTATAAGAAGCCCTAAATATGGAGGTCCTGAGATTGTAATTATCTCAATAACGTTTGAACCTTGAAATAAACCAATATTTAATTTTGCAGTATTTGCCGCATCAAAGCCTCCAGAAAATGAATTCGGTTGTTCTATGCCATTCACAAAAGCAGCCATTATAAAATTATCAGATGTTACAACTATCTCAGCTTCTGAATTAGCTTGTAAATTAATGACTGTTTTAAACTTAACTTGTACTGCATCTCCAGTTCCTACTGGTGTTGTCCCACCTGTGGTAGAATGCTCATCTATAATACCATCCAAATCTAAATCTCTATGAAGTCCAGGACCATTTACACTACCTGTAAAATTATAGCTAATCCAATTATTATCAGGGAGAGTAGGATCTAACCAAGCTCCTGGAACTATATTCCCGATAACATAAGCTGGATACGTATTCGTATCTAAAACGGGTGCATAGTCATTTTCAGAGTAAATATGATTATAAGACGGATTATGAATCCATTGAACTGTCCATATATCATCTAATTCACCAGCTATTTTTCCTTTACCTGAAGCAATATTGTTAGTTAAATCTACAAACTGGGAATAACATTCTAAGGTATCAACAATTCCATCATTATCATCATCTATATCTATTGCATCCCCAATGCCATCATTATCATTATCATTATCTATATATACCTTGTAATCTTCTACTTCCCCATTAATTTCATTCCCTGTTGGACTATTAATATCTGCAGTACTAAACCTAAATCTTGCATATGTAACTTTACCAGCTGCCGTAGTAGGAATATTATATGTTAAACTATTAACACCTGCACTTAAAGATTCATTACTAAATATTTGTTCTCCAGCATCCGAAAATGTACCATTCCCATTATAATCTATCCATGCTGATAAGTTCCCCGCAACAGAGGCTTCTACATCTACTGTTTCTGTTGATCCAGCTACTGGAAGGGAAGTAAATGTAACACCGTCTTCATCATCATTCCCATCTCCATCATCTCCATCAATTCCAATTGATCCCGCATCATCTGATGGTTGACCATTAGGGTCATCATCTACTTGAGCTCCTAAAAATACATTGCCATTAATTATATGATAAGTTGTAGATGTTCCATAACTACTTGGAGCATCTCCATAATCTTTACACGAAGCAACTGTACCATCTTTAAAATCATCTGTACCGGGATTAGTTTGAGTAATTGTATAATTAATAGTCGCAGTAGGGCCATCATTAGTCTCTACATCATTATCCAAACCATTACTACCAACATCTCCCGATGTGGCAATTGTGCTATCTATTAGTATGATTTGCCCATGCCCCGCCTCTACTGCATCTGGACAACCATCATTATCACTATCTAAATCTAAATGATCAGGGGTGCCATCATTATCTGTATCACAAGCAACTGCAATACTCCCCATCGCAACGTGATCTAAAAATGCTGTCTGATCACCCGCCGAAACCACTCCAGCAAACTCCAAGGTGTGCGTTCCTGCCGATAATACTAAATTGGAGATGATTTTTATTTGATAGGTGTCGTGATTCGGCGTATAAGCCCCTCTTAAAACACCATCAATTAATACTTCGACGGTTTGCGCATTACTCGTTCTATTTGCCAAATAAAACGACAAGGAATATATGCCTTCAACTAGTAATGTGATATCCTGTGATATAGAACTGATACCCTGAAGACCTACTGCTTGCGTTCCTGTAATAGCAGTAGGGTTTCCAAATGCTGATCCATTAGAAATTAAATTAACTCCTCCCGTCGTAGTCCAATCAGTAACTGCTGCTGTAGGAGTCACTAAATCTGTTAGAGCCAGTAAAGGTAATTCAAAACTATTACTTAGTATTGTAACATTGGCACTGTTGTCATCGCAATATTCATCCGTGTCTAAAATCCCATCATTATCATCATCAAGATCAATAGAATCATCTATTCCATCAGCATCTGTATCTTGTAAATTATATTTATAGGAAGATAAATTCACTGATTTCATAGTGTTTCCCACCTCTAACTCCCAATCTCCATCTTTCCCTGTTATATTGGTAGAAGCAGCAACAGATACACCCAATGTGTTTTCTAAATATAGCACCGCATCGCGTCCCTTTTGTCCTTTAGCAAATTCGCATCCGTAAATATTGAGGTATTGGGTATTAGATAAAAGATATTGGATTTTTACAAAGGAGGCTATTTCTTCCTTTTGAAGCCATTTACCATTTATGAGCAATTCACCAGAACGACCATGAGAAAACAGGTGAACTGTGCTAATGTTGCCATCTTTAAATATAGTGTTTGTGTTATATGTACTAATATTGTCTTTCAGTAATTCTTGCTCTAATATCAAAGGAGCATCTATGCTCTTATCTATAATTGCAATTGAAGATTGTGCGTGTAAAGAATTTAATGAAACTCCACAAAAAATTAAGAGCAGTATTAAAAATGTCTTGCAAGTATTTAAATATTTTTTTGGATAAACTGATTTTATTTTAAAAAACCTGCTAATTAAATGTAATTTAAAAAATACCTTGAATAAGTAAAAGTGTCCCATATCTAAACATTTTTTTCTTTTTAAAATTCATTGTTAACTAACAAAAAATTTATTTTTGTATAAAAAGTTTAACTAGGGAGTAGTTTAAAAAAAATATGCTTTTCAGGAGGTTTTTACAAAATTACTCAAATAATTAAGTTGGTAAAAAAAGAAAAACTTCAACTCAATTTAAGTAACTCCTCAAAGTTAGTTTTTTTTAAACATTTAAGTCAATACCCAAGCTTGGGCATTTTGATTTGCCTTAAGTAGCCTCACTTTAATTTATCGTTTAGGGAAATAAAGAAATTAGCCATAGTAGAACGTGAACTTAACAAATCTAAACGAGATATGTTAGAGGAACAGATGAAGACAAAGTAGAAGGTCTTGTAACAACTAGAGATGCAAATTTTGCAGAATTAAAACGTTTATTAGAGCAAGCTACCTATAGTCACGGTGAAAAAACAAAAGTTAAAACAAATTGTAGTAAGTCAAGACACAGGAAGTGCCAATCCTCTTGGTTGGGAACATGCTCAAGATTTAAATGAGCAATTTGGAGGAACGGTTTATATTAGAGGCCATATGTTAAATGATAATTTACATGGTCCTAATAGCAATTGGAATTTAAAACCAATTTCACAGCGTATGAACCGTGAAATGGATCAGAAAATTGAAAATAATGCAGTACGTGAACATAAGGAAAAACATAAAATGCTCTACTATCGTGCAACGGTAAAAGAATATCATAAAGGAGATAGAAATAGTACAGGAGCATTCCCTAAAATATTAAAAGTTGAATGGGGGCATTTACTAAAAGAAGGTAAGTTTGATGAAAAAGGGATAAAAATAACCAATGTTACAAATGACTACATAAATTATTACAATGATAAAGAAATAGAATTAATTCAAAACTTAACATTAAGAAATCCAGCTCTAAACAACGCACGTAAATGGACCCTAATAGAATGCTACACAGATCAAAGAGACAATGACTTAGTTCATTTAACCGAAAAAAAGTAGTTGTTAAAAACGATAGAAAATACATAGAAGTTAAGCAAGAGAAAACAGGGAAACCAGTTGTAATACCGCTACATAATTGACTTGAAAAATTAATTAAAGATGGATTTCCATATCATTTAAACATTAACGGCCAAAACGGTCTGAACAAAAGAATAAAGGAAATCGGAAAACTTGCAGGAATGGATGATATTATTGAGGGCAAAAAACATGATTCAAAAAAGGACAGATTTGTCAAAGGAAAGTATCCAAAACATGAACTTATGAGAACCCATGATTTAAGACGTTCCTTTGCTACAAATTTATATGGTAAAATACCAACGGTTGTAATTATGGCTATTACAGGACATGGAACAGAACAAATGCTTTTAAAGTATATTGGAAAAAACAAGTCAAGATTATGCAGACCAGTTATATAAACATTATGATAATGAAGAGAAAAATGAAATCTTAAAAGCAAAACAACTAACTAACGACCTTAGAGCAGTATAAAATAATCAATAAGTAAATTTAACCCTCTTACTAATTCAAGAGGGTTTTTATATATAAAATGGTTTAAAAAAAAGAAAAAAGCACTGTGGGTATAATAAACTCAATAACTAAACACTAAAGAAGCAGGAGAACGCTTGAAGAAATAACCAAGAAGATTTTTTTCAAGCAACATAAAGAAAAGGTTCAAAAGAAAAAGCATAAACAAACATGTGAAAGAAATAGACATTTATTTCAGTAAAAGATAACCGATAAAAGTACTTCCCTATACCATAGAAACATTTATTCTTCAGTTATATTATAATTACAACCCTATAGGAGAAAATAGGCTGGGGGTATAGTAAATTATAAACGTAACATTGTAAAGTTTTGAAAAAAGTACATAAAGGAACAAATAGAGAGAACCCAACAATAAGAACAAATAACCCTAAAGATACAATAGATATCAATGGGTATGAAATACACTCTAACGAACACCCCAAATACTACGACAGACCCGATATAACAAAGGGGGGACGATGGACTTTGAAAAATTCATTAGATAAAGAGGCATACGCTGAATGGATTAAGTACAATAGAAAAATAATTCATAATGAGGGAAGGTTTTATACAAGTAATAATGGGAACATAAGGTTGGCTCTTGGAGATCCCCTATTCTCACGAAAGGTCACTATGCTATCAGAGCTCGAAAGAGAAGAAGCGACAGCATTGATGATAAAGTGGAAGAAGAATTTTTCAAAGATAAAAAAGGCTGCAGTTAGAGCATTCGACTATAATGGAAAAAATTCTGGAAAGTCTGAAGAACAATTGAAAAAAGATCGTTTGCCACTTGAAATAATACAAATAGGTTTGAATAAATTTAGTTCAAAGGTTATTGATATGTTTGGGAGATTATTCACAGCTGACGAAATAAAAACAATAGCGATAAGGGACTGGCAAATCCCTTGCACCATAAAATCACTCGTTTGGTTCAGAGAAGAACACATTCAAGAAATAGTGGAACGTGTTGAAGCATTTAGAAAAGATTTTTCAGACATAAGACTTACAGAAAAAAGAGGACGTATTGAAGAATATGTTGATATGTATAAACGAGCTAAAAGAACCTATGATGAAAATGGTTCAAGGGTGTGGGGAGAATTCGCTGCAAAACTTTTAGCACACATTGAAAAAGAAGTTGAAGGGGATGTTTTAAGAATTGATGCAAACATCAAAATAGAACATCATGTCACAATGCAGATCCAACAAGAGATCCTGAAAAAATCTAATCTATCACAAATCATTTTATCCAGAGTAGCATCGAGAATGCAAATAAACCCCATTCAGATGATTGCAGATATGAATTCAAACATATACGCACAATTCAACCCAATGATCAATTCTCACACAGATGAAGAACTTGGGGAGCTATATGCAGATCTGGAATATCCAAGTATCACACCGTATGACTTTCACCTCGTGGAGCAAAATCAGGCTACTATAAGCGAAGAACGTAAAAATAACACAGAAGAAGCTAACAGTATCAAGGATAAAGCAAGAGAGACTGAGAAATCACATGGTACGAGGGCGCAACTTCTATCTGCTCTGGGTAAAATGGAAAAAGACAACAATGAAAGAGGTGCATCTGTAGACCTTTTAGTTCAGCAAAAAGGAGTTGATGATGCACTGGCAAAAGAAGAGGCGGAATTAAAGAAAACTGCAGCTACTGTAAAGACCAAGAAGAGTAAAAAGAAAAAGAAAAATAAGAAATAGTTCAGAGTTTATTAATATGTTTGAGAGGTTTTCACAAGCTGACAAAATAAAAAACAACAGCACTAAGGGACTGGCAAATCCCTTGCACCATAAAATTTCTCGTTTGGTTCAGAGAATAATACATTCAAATAATAATAATAGAGTCCAAAGTTCACTCCGTCCTTTTTCCTTCATAAGTTATTAATTTCTTCTAACTTATTTTTTTAATGTTCCGATAACTTGTTATTCAAATCTAAATTATATTTATTTTTAACTTCTATACAACATATACTAGAAATATAGTTTATTCAAAACCTTCGCTAAAAAAATCTTTCAGCGTCATATCAAAAGCTTTAATAACTTTAAGAAGACTACTATACCTTAAATCTTCTCCACGCTCATATCTCCCAAACTGGGTTCTAGAAATATTATTATCATATGCAAAAAACTCGTAACTACTATAGCCTTTTTGGATTCTTAGTTGTTTTATTCGATTTCCAAGTTTAACGAGCTCTGGGTTAATTTCTTTCTTGGCTGTACCTTTTTTATTTTCTTTATTCATGTTAACAAATCAAATAAAAGGTTCGCTAATTCGTTACCACTAATTAGACACACTTAATAAGTGACTTTTTTATTATATTTGCCTACAAATGAAATAGTAACCTTAATCATTTTCATTATGTGTGAATAACTATTATGCAAACCTAAAGATCATATCTCAGAAGCTGGTAATTAAACTTATGTCCCACGCTTATCTTTTAACAACTAAAGTTATTAGGAACAGGAAGAGTAAGTGGATTTAATGCCGACGGAACAGTTCTTCTTCAGGTTAAAAAACACGAATAAGCTTTAATCTGAAAGAGATTAATACCGTCTGAAGTAGCAGGAATCAACAGACAAGACACCGTTACGAAAAAGAGTATTTCAGAGCCAAAAGTCAAAACAGCATATGGTACAGAGGCGTTGAACTATATAATAGCATTATTCAAAAATAATTCAAACTAACAAACAAAGATCAAACCAAAAAAAACAATATCATGAAAAATTTAGTATTAGTATTAGCATTATTAGTGAGCACAATAGGAACGGCTCAGAAGTTTGACGATAGTAGAACAATGAATAAGCTTGAAGCTATTGGTTGTGAGTCTAATCTTTACAAAGCTGGAATTAAGTATTGGAAAGATAATTATAAGAAACAATACAAAGAATGTGTTGAACAGAGAGCATTTGTAATGTATCAAAGAGTCCTTCTAGGAGCTGAGAAAAATGCTATTAAAGATTATGGTTTAATTAGGTGGAATCAAATGTTAATATCCGATTACATTAAAGAGAATAAAAACTTTAATGAAGAGGTATTTGGTACAGCAATGAGAACATGTAGAACTGATACGCATAAAATATACAATGAGTATTCAAAGAAACTTAGCGTTTCATTTGAAAGAATACATGTATTAACAAAGTCTGACAGGTATAACCATGTTGACCAAGAATTATCAATAATAAAGTATAGATTTAATAACAAATAAATAACCAGAATCATGAAAAAATTAGTATTATTAGTATTGGCAGTATTTACAATCAGTTGTGATAAATCAGAAACACCAATACCATCAGTTCAAGTAGTAGACTACAACGGAATATACACTGGAGAAGCCTTAAGCACACGATGGATAACTGGAAGCGGAACTGAACAAGACTATTTCAATGAATTAACAGTAACCGTTGTAGATGGAGTTGCAACTGGAGATTTAATTTTCCCTGACTATAACGCAATGAGAGAAGCTGTATATCAAGGGACTGTAGATGACAGTGGCAATGTGAACTTCAAAATGGTTTGGATTGGAAACAATGATGATTGGAATGGAGATTTTAGCACAATAGACCAAGCAACATTGTCAATAGATCAAGGTATATGGACTGGAACAATTGTGGATGGAGTTATGACTGGAACTTTTACAGATACAGAAACTACAACAAACTACGAAACAGGTTCACCAGTAACAACCATTGTTAATCATAGTGGTACTTGGAACGCCAATAGATAATAATTGACTTAGTAGTTTTTTTTAAACCCTTACCGTAACTGGTGAGGGTTTTTTTATTATAAAAAGTATTACAGCATTATTCATAATCAGTTTTATGTCAATCAGTCAAAACTCCTTTAAAGGAACTAATGAGTAGGATATGTTCTGAAGACAATAAAAAGATTCATTTCAATCGAATTAAATAAATACAAATTCTTTTCAGAGTTCAATTAATCACATAGAGAGGTAATAGACCTCTTTGAAAAATTATAAACTTATAAAGAATGAAAACAGTTCAGCTTATCAGTATTACACCTGAAGAATTACAAAAATTAATTGCTGCAGCGGTACAACCGTATTTAGAACAAATTAAAGAACACCTCCAGCCAAAAGAATCTGAACAATATCTAACTCGGAAACAGGTTTCGGAACTCCTAAAGGTAAATTTATCAACATTACATAATTGGAGCAAGAGCAAAAAACTTTGCGCTGTGGGAATTGGGAATCGTGTCCTCTACCGACATTCTGACATTGAAAAAGCATTAATCGATTTACACGGTTAAATTACCAAACCCTCTTTACAAAAATTCAGCAAAACACAACATTTAAGAGTGTAAAAAAGGGAGGGTTCAAAACTTCCTTTTACCCTGTTCAAATTCACGTTTAACACATTGGCCATGTTAAAGCATGCGCCAAAGATAACAGTTTTTCAAACATAATTATCATGGTAAAAACAATAAAAGCTTTAAAGATTAGCCACTTCCAAAATCAAACTAATTTAACAAACAGAAGTTATGAGTAAAGCAATTAGTAAAATTAGTATTGATGAAATACTAGACGAAAAACACCATTTTCTCGAACAAATTAGAGAAAAACAAACCACTTTTAAAAGTAAAAGGTAGTTAGTTTGTTTGATACCATTAAAATAGTAAAACTTATTGACAAGTTGCCTGAAGAAGTTATTGCCAGAGTTGCAGAACCTTTTGGCTGGAATAATTGTTTATGGTTGCCACATTTTGATAAAAATAGCGGAGAAGTAATGCATTATAAATCTCATTTAAAAAACTTAAAACTATACTTAAGAGGTTCAGAGTTAACAATCTGTAATAGTTTACAAAAGTTTTTTATGCAGAATAACTATGAAGCATTTACTTTTTATCAAGTACGAGATGCTATTACCGAATTAGATGCCAATTTTGATTTTGATCTATTTAGTGCGGAAGTAAAAAAAACAGCGGTAGCAGTAGTAATAAATGAAGTAGAAGATAATTCCTTTAAAAATTGGTTAGAGTATAAAGGCAATAAACCAATATTAATGAGGAATGGAAAAAAAATATATGGTGCTCATTTTAAAGGAACTAATTACAATATAAAAGGCTACGATAAAACCTATCAAACAAAGGCAGAAAGCAAAACAATCTTAGCTAAAAACTTAATACGTTTTGAGTTGGAAGCTAACAATAGGTATTTTAATGGTCGTAAGGAATCAATAGGGATATATACAGTCGCAGATTTAGTTAATAAAAATAAGTTTGATGTATTAGGCAATGAGTTATTAAAGGTTTATGATACAATCAAAAAACAGCCAATCATTAATTATAAAGAGTTGCAACCAAAGGAAATAAGATTGTTAGCAACAATGTCAAACGAAGCTACTTCTGAAGGTTTAAAAAAATACCATCAGCACACATTTAAAAAAGATAGAAAAGACTATTTAAAACTATTAAGAACTTTTGATGATAATGAACTTGAAAAAAAAATAAGAAGTAAGATTTTAGAGCAAATTGAATATTGTAAAAATACCTAACGTTTCATAACTTGTAATATACCATAAAACAGGGGTAAAAACACACACCCCAAATAACCAATAACAAAACACTAAATAACACTATAACAATAGTTCAAAGGGCTAAATATACCTAAAAGGATAAATAGTCTAAAACCATCAATAATAAATACAGGAACACTACCAATACTATCAGAAATAGTTCAAAGAGTTAAAGCATAGAAATCAATACTAAGGAAAACACCTAACTAAACAATAAAACAAATAGTTCAAAGGTTTAAACATAACACCCAAAGGGATAAACAGAAGAAGACGTAAGAGTAAAATTTAATCAGTCGATAAAACCCAAGCCGAAAACTAGCTTTATTTCTTCAAAGGTTTAAAAAACTATTTTTACAAGAGAGACTAATTATTTCATTGCTTTTTTGGCTGACCCATGGGATTCTGACACAGCTTATGATTTAGCAAACAAACACAACATAGGAACATCAAAACATTGGCAAGGACGACGGTATTTTGGCTAGAATATAATTCAAAAAAAGTATGGACTGGTAAAATAATGCTTGATAACGCTTCTAACGGCAAATGGGGGAAGGATCTTTCAGTTGTATCGATTGGGCGCATAAAGCTCTTAAACTAGGTAATTTAAGCTTAAACCAATGCTTATTTGGTGAACATTTGTTGAATGAATATAGAAATAAGCCAGTAGCGATAATAAAAAGTGAAAAGACTGCTATCATTTGAAACGTGTTATTCCCTGAGTTTGTTTGGTTATCCTGTGGAAACGTCAACAACTTAAACTAGAGAAAAAAAAAGGGAGTGGGGAGTAAGAGGTAGGAGCATTGTATTTTTATTATATTCATTTTAAAAGCCAAATTAAAAGATTTGGCGATGAGAGTAAAGATAAAACTACTTCTCGGATTAAGCACAAAAAACCGTATTATTTATAGGTGTTGTTACCCACAGTTTATTTAGCGCAATTCTTTTTAATCATTCTTAGGGAGTTAAGAGCGTTAAATCCTAAGTCACCCATTATTTCGTTGTATTGTTCTTTTGTAAAGGTTTTTCCAATTTTTGCATTCCATTCCATTGGTAATAGTCCAATAGAATCAAATTCCGAATTTCCTTTAGTGTGGATAAAATCATATATTTTAAAATGAATTTTTGCATTCTTAATGATGTATTCAAATTTGAATTCAACATCTCCAGCTTTTGCTTCGTAATCATTTACGTAATATGAATAGGAGTATTGTCCTTTAACAAAGGATGATTCTTTAGCTTGATCTATTGTCTCAGTTTTTGATTTAATACCCATTATCATCGCCGAATTCGAAAGACATTCTGAGATATCAAAATTATTTTTATTTTCAGCATCTATAATTCCTTCAAAGAGTATTAGTTTGTCAATCTCTTTGGTCAGATTGTTTTGTCCGAAAGAATTATTAATTACCAATAAAATTAGGGCTAATTTAATTATATTCATTTTTTGCATAAGTGTATTTATTGTGGGTAACAACTGGACATCAATCATTAATGGTGCATATCCAACTTATATTTTTGTTTTTCCAAATATAAACAATCACCAAAAGATATAAAATACCTATATACAGGTATATTCCTCCCTAACTATAATTAGTGATTCACATCTTAAATTACCTTACACAATTATCTAGAAACTTTTTAATACCATAACGAGAATCCGCATAGACGTCTTAATACTTTCAGTTATTGAATAATTTGGTAATGGATCAAAACAGTTGACGTATTTTAAAACTGATTTATGTTGATAAAACACCTGAAGAAAATTTACATGGTGCAAATACGGTGCAAAAAAACCTATTCAAAAAACAAAACCCTTGCAAATCAATAGATTACAAGGGTTTTCTGTTATCCCACAAGGATTCGAACCTTGACTGACAGTACCAAAAACTGAAGTGCTACCATTACACCATGGGACAATGCGTGATTGCGGGTGCAAATCTACAAGAAATAATGATTCTAACAAATATTTTTTACTAAAAAATCACTTTTTATTTCACTAATACCGTAACCCACTATTACAAAGTTACATACAATCCTATTATTTGGCAATTCTTTAAGATATTTTAAGGGATATTTTTTAGTACTTTAGCCACTTTCAAAACAAAACTAAATGACAGCAGAAAGCTTTTTTAAATGGAATAAAATATTAGGTTGGGTAGTATTTACTATTGCATTAATCACTTATGGTTTGTGTGTCGAACCAACAGCTAGTTTCTGGGATGCTGGTGAATATATTTCTACCTCAGCAAATTTAGCTGTAGGACATCCCCCCGGAGCTCCTTTATTCCAAATGTTAGGAGCGTTTTTTGCCATGTTTGCCTTTGGAAACACTGATAATATTGCCGTAATGGTAAACATGCTTTCAGTTGTTTCTAGTGCATTTGCTATTTTGTTTATGTTTTGGACAATTAGTATGATTTCCAGAAAACTTGTAGTTGAAGACATCAAAAAACTTGGAAAAAACAAAGGTATTGCTGTCTTAGGTAGCGCAATGGTTGGTTCGCTAGCCTTTGCTTTTACTGATACTTTCTGGTTTAATGCTGTTGAAACAGAAGTATATGCCATGGCAACATTTATTATGTCCCTACTATTCTGGCTAGGACTAAAATGGGAAGAAGACATGCATAAACCAAGAGGGAACAAATGGCTACTTGTAATTGCTTTTGTAATAGGATTATCTTTTGGTGTTCACTTTATGGGGCTATTAACCATCCCAGCTATCGGTTTAATTTATTTCTTTAAAAATTATAAAACAGTAACCGTAAAAAACTTTCTTATTGCTAATATCGCTGCAATAGCAGTGTTATTATTTATTTTTAAAATGTTGCTTCCAAATGCATTATCTTTCTTCGGATGGATGGAAGTATCACTGGTTAACGGTTTAGGATTACCATTCCACTCAGGGTCTATCATTGCATTCTTATTAATTATTACTGCATTTTATTACACATTAACTTTTACACGCAAAAACGGATATGTAAATGCAAACACGCTTACTTTATGTGTGTTATTTATTTTTATAGGATTCTCCTCTTGGACTATGTTACCTATTCGCGCAAATGCTGGAACAACCATTAATGAGAATAACCCGGGGAATGCTAGAGAGTTATTAGCCTATTATAATTTAGAGCAATATCCTTCTAATCCATTTTTATACGGACCTCAATTTACAGATCAGTATGCTGGTGTAAACAAAAATGATCCGTATAAAGATGACAAACCTAAATATGAACAGGATGAAAAACTAGGTAAATATGTTATTGTAAATAACTATATAAATGCTAGTTTTAATCCTAATGAAGATCACTTAACTGTTTTTCCTAGAATGTGGAGTTCAGAACATGCGGAGCGCTATTTGCAGTTTATGGATGTTGAAGTTACCGTTAAGTCAGAATTTTTTGGCAAAAAAGAATTACGCCAAATTGTTGGTGAGTTTAATAACGATGTACAACTAGGACTTATTGATCCTGAAGAACAAATTGACTTTATTAAAAAGTTTAGTCAGTACATCGATGTCAAAAAACCTACTCTTTTTGAAAATTTTAAATTTATGTTCCAATATCAATTGGGAGATATGTATACAAGATATTTTCTATGGAATTTTGTAGGAAAACAAGATGATATCCAATGGAGAATGAGTAATAATGGAAATTGGATTAGCGGAATAAACTTTATTGATTCCATGCTTCTAGGGACTTCACAAGATAATCTTCCAAAAGATATTAAAGAAAACAAAGGACGAAACACCTATTTTTTCTTACCTTTTATTTTAGGAATTATTGGATTGCTTTTTGTAATGAAAAAAGACTTAAAGCTCTTTTGGGTATTATTAGTTTTCTTCCTGTTTACTGGATTGGCTATTCAAGTATACACCAATGTAAGACCATTTGAACCGAGAGAACGTGATTATTCTGTGGTGGGATCATTTTATGTGTTTGCTATTTGGATTGGGATTGGAGTATTGAGTTTATACGAAGGACTTAAAAAATACCTTACACCAAAAATCACAGCACCATTAGTGACTGTAGTTACTTTATTAGCAGTCCCGTTATTACTTGCTAATCAAAACTGGGATGATCATGACCGATCAGGAAAATATACCGCGCAATCAATGGCAAAAGCGTATTTAGATTCTTGTCAAGAAAATGCAATTCTATTTACAATTGGAGATAATGACACTTTTGCACTTTGGTATTTACAAGAAATTGAAGGACACCGAAGAGATGTTAGAGTCATAAACACAAGCTTATTTGCTACCGATTGGTACATTGATCAAATGAAAAAGAAAGCTTATGAAAGTGATCCTATTCCATCACAACTAACCCACAAACAGTACCGTTACGGAAATAGAGATGTTACTATGTTTCAAGAACGTACTAAAGACACTATTACCATACAACGATTAATGGACTTCATTGCTTTAGATAAAGAAGAAGTAATGGTAGAAATGCAAAGTGGTCAGAAGTATCATACTTATCCTACAAAAAACATTCGTGTTCCTGTAGACAAGCAAGCAGTGCTAAAAAACAAGATTGTATCTTATAAAAATGCTGGAGAAATTGTATCGGACATGCACTTGCGTATCAAGAATGATCAGTTATCAAAAAACCGATTATTAATGCTTGATATTTTAGCGAATAACAATTGGGAACGCCCAATATATTTCTCTGGAGGAAGTAATGACCCTGCCGAATTTATTTGGTTAAAAGATTATTTACAATATGACGGTATTGTTTACAAGTTAGTCCCTATCCACTCACCTATTAACAAGGATAATCCGTTTGATATGGGGTTCATTGACACTGACTCATCTTATAAAAAAATCATGGCATGGGATTGGGGAAATTCTGGTAGTGATGATATTTATCACGATGTAGAAACACGTACAAATGCCTTTAGTTATAGAGCAAGTATCGCACGAGTTTCTGAAAAGTTAATTGATGAAAAGAAATTTGACAAAGCTGAGGATTTAATGGATTTAGCTATGGAAAAAATGCCTGTTAATAAGTTTAAACTCTATACGCTAGTAGAACCTTTCGTAGATGGGTATTACAGGATTAACAAACCAGAAAAAGCACGTAAAGTATTTAATGATTTAGGATTTATGTATAAGGATCATCTAAATTATTACAAAACATTACCCCTAGAAGAGCAGCTATTAATACCTGACGATATTCTTACTGATTTAGAGCGTTATAAAACCATTATTATTACTGGTATTGAAAACAAGGATATTAGCATTATAAAAGAAGAAATTCCGTATTACTTAAACGCTATAAAACCGTTTAAACCATTAATGCACCAAGTAAATTATGGTATAAGTTTAGACAGGTTAATTGGCGGCTTATACAAAGCTGGACTAAAAAATGAAGCTAGAGCTTTATACTTATTAGAAGTTGCCAAAGTGCAACAAAACCTAGATGCCGCAAGTAGACTTGACGAAGAACAAATGTATGGTTATGCGGAACAAATTTTAATGGACATTACTGACTATAAAAAATTATTGCGCATCGTTCATAAAAACGATGACAGTATCTTTTTTAGTAAAGAAAAAGCAACCTTTGATAAGAACTTGGACAATCTAGAAACATTCTTCATGCCTGAAGAAGATAAAAAAGATACCATTCCTTTAGACAACCCATTAAAGTCAGGGTTGTAAAACTTTCATAATATTCACCCTCACCTTAATTCTCTCCCTCAGGGAGAGAATTAAGGTGAGGGTGAACCACTTTATCAGCACGAAGCAATTTATCGTACCTTTATCCATCATGCTCTACTTTGCAAAAACACCAAATATCATTAAACGTATTTTTCCTAAACTCACTTGGGATATCCCTAGTAAAAAAAAAGTAATATATTTAACTTTTGATGATGGCCCAACGGAAGACATTACCCATTGGGTATTGTCAGAATTAAATAAATACAATGCAAAAGCTACTTTTTTTTGTATAGGTAAAAATGTAATGCATCATCCATCTATTTTTCAGGATATTATAAAAAAAGGACATGCTATTGGCAATCATACTCACAACCACTTAAACGGCTGGAAGAAGTCTTCAAAAATTTATCTTCAAAATATTAATAAGGCCCAAGAAGTAATAGACTCAAAAATTGACAACCAAAGATCAGTGCATCAAAAGCTTTTCCGTCCTCCTTATGGAAAAATATATACTAATGTGACCAAAAAACTACTTGAAAAGGATTATAAAATTATTATGTGGGATGTATTGAGTGGAGATTTTGACCTGTCAATACCTAAAGAAAAATGTTTAGAAAATGTAATAAAAAATACTACTAAAGGGAGTATTATAGTTTTTCATGATAGTGTAAAAGCCTCTAATAACTTAAAATATACACTACCAAAAACACTTGCTTATTTTAGTAAGAAAGGGTATCAATTTGAAGCATTAAAATAATATTAACTACAAACCACAAAAAAACAAGTTGTATTTATACATATTCCTGAATTAAACCTATTAAGGTATTTGCATCTTGTTCTCCAGATTGACGCCATTTCATCTCACCGGCTTTGTAAATCATTAATGTAGGTAAGCCTTTTACGCGAAGTGCTTCTGCTAATTTTGCATTTTTGTCAACATCAATTTTAATTACTTTTGCTTTATCGCCTAAAGCCGCTGCAACATTGCGCATTACAGGATGCATTGCTACCGATTGTTCATTCCATTCCGTATAAAAATCTAATAATACTGGAACTGAAACATCTATTAATTGACCGAATTTAGACATAATTGAACTAATTTATTTTTTAAATAAATACTCAAAAAAGTACTCCTAACTATACAAAGTTAACCTTTTTAAGTAATTAGGCCGTAGTTACTTTCCTTTTAAGCTTAATAACGGTTATCTCAGGCCATATTCCTACTCTTCCTGCAAAACCATGAAATCCAAACCCCCTATTTACATTAACGTAACGTCCAAACTCCTCATACAATCCTGCCCATTGCTTATATATAAAACTTGATGGACTCCATTTAATAAAACCTGGTATTTCAATTCCCATTTGCAAACCATGCGTATGCCCGCTGAGTGTTAATTGATAATTAAAATCATTTTCTTTTACTTGGTGTTCCCAATGTGAAGGATCATGGCTCATCAATACTTTAAAATCTTTCTGATCTACCAAAGCAGATGCTTTTTTTAAATCTCCAGCTTGCTTCCATCCTTTCCCCCAATTTTCAACTCCAACTAATGCTAATTTCTGATTGTCTTTTTCAATAAATCGAGATTCATTTAACAGTAATTCAAACCCAATTTTTGAGTGAATATCTTTAACAGCTGTAAAATTTGCTTTCTTATCAGCTTTTGTTTTCCATTCTGCATAGTCACCATAATCATGATTACCTAAAATTGAATATTGTCCAAACGGTGCTTTTAACTTTGAAAACATGTCAATAAAACCATCCATTTCTTCTGCTTTATTATTCACAATATCTCCTGTGAACAATAATAAATCTGACTTTTGTTCAGCTACTAAATCTACCGCATATTGTACTTTGGATTTGTCAGTAAAACTACCAGAATGTATATCGGAAATTTGTGTAATGGTAAAACCGTCAAATGCTTCTGGTAAATCATCAAAAGCCAATTCATACTTTAATACTTTAAAATTGTACTTCCCTTTGGTAATTCCATATAAAAAAGACGCAAATGGAATAGCAGCAACTCCTAAAGCAAGCTGTGCAATAAATTTTCGCCTTCCAGGTATGACTTTAATTTCTGAAGAGCTAATCACTCTAACTCCTTTCACAAAAACTCTATACACATCTTCCCCAAACATGCTAACTAGTAAAATCACTTTTGGTAATAGGAACATTAATAATAATGAAAAAGCATATTGGAATCCTTTTGTTTGTCCGTTTTCTTTTGAATAAGTAAGAAACACCCAAAAAAAAGGCACATATACTGCTACTGAAACACCTATCCATACCCAACGATATAGCTTTTCTTTTGTCAATACTTTTAAGGCTTGAAAAGCATAAATTTCTATAAACAAAAACACTATTGACATGATCAATAACGCAACGTAAAACCTAGACATACTTTTTGAATTTTATCAAAGATACTAAATTGCCTTCCTTGGCTATTTTAATTCTGTAAAAATTAACAATATCACCCGAAAGTATTCCTAACTATTACAAGGATAACATTTTTAACTAACTAAACAGTTTTTACACTCTTTTTCAATTTTATAACAGTTATTTCAGGCCATATACCTACTCTTCCAGCTAAAACATGAAACCCAAAACCTCTGTTTACATTCACATAACGCCCAAACTCTTCATACAATCCTGCCCATTGCTTGTACACAAAACTAGCAGGACTCCATTTAATAAATCCAGGAATTTCAATTCCCGTTTGCAATCCATGTGTATGACCACTAAGTGTTAATTGGTAATTAAAATCATTTTCTTTTACTTGATGTTCCCAATGCGTAGGATCGTGACTCATTAGCACTTTAAAATCTTTCTGATCAACTAAAGTAGATGCCTTTTTTAAATCACCTGATTCCCTATATCCTTTACTCCAATTTTCTACTCCAACCAAAGCTAATTTCTGATTATCTTTTTCGATATATCGGGACTCATTTAACAATAGTTCAAACCCTATTTTGGAATGAATATTTTTAATAGCTTCGAAATTCCTACGTTCTTCATCCTCTCTACCTTTCCAGTCAGCATAATCACCATAATCATGATTTCCTAAAACTGAATACTGCCCATATGGCGCTTTTAATTGTGAAAACATTTCAATAAAACCATCCATCTCACTTGCCATATCATTTACAAGATCTCCTGTAAACAATAATAAATCAGATTTTTGTTCAGCTACCAAATCTAACGCATATTGTACTTTCGATTTGTCAGTAAAACTACCTGAATGAATATCTGAAATTTGAGTGATGGTAAAACCGTCAAAAGCTTCTGGTAAATCATCAAAAGCCAATTCGTATTTCAATATTTTAAAATTATACTTTCCTTTAGTAACCCCGTATAAAAAAGAAGCGAATGGAATTGCTGCGATACCTAAAGCAATTTGCGAAACAAATTTTCTTCGGCCTGGAATAGATTTCACTTCTGAATTTCCAATCACCCTAATTCCTTTGACAAAAACTCGGTATATATCTTCACCAAACATGCTTATTAGTAAAATCAATTTTGGCAACAAAAATATCAGAAGCAATGAAAATGCATATTGATGCCATTTAGTTTGACCAATTGCATCAGAATTTATTAAAAGAACACCAAAAAAAAGAAGATAGACAAGCACCGATATTCCAATCCATATCCAATGATATAATTTTTCTTTCGTCAGTACTTTTAATGCTTGAAAAGCATATATCTCTATTAACAAAAACACTATTAACCGAATCAATATCCCAACGATAAGTATTAACATATTTCTTAAGTTTTAACAAATATACTTAATTGACCTTCCTAAGGTTTTCAATTCTATAAAAATTAACATCCAAACTCTCATTTCATTTTTATATTTTTACCTTTCAAAATTCAATTTTCAATTATGTCAGCAGAGAAAAGAGTATTTTTATTAGATGCATTTGCATTGATATTTCGTGGTTATTACGCCTTAATTAAGAATCCAAGAATCACTTCAAAAGGAATGGATGTTTCAGCAATTATGGGTTTTACGAATTCGTTGTTTGAAATACTACGTAAGGACAAACCAGAATACTTAGCGGTATGCTTTGATAAACAAGGGAGTAAATTGAGAAATGATTTATTTCCAGAATACAAAGGAAATAGACAAGAAACTCCTGAGGCCATAAAAATTGCAGTTCCTATCATTCAGGAAATACTAAAAGCAATGAATATTCCTATTATTGAAGTTGCTGGATTTGAAGCTGATGATTTAATAGGGACTTTAGCTAAACAAGCTGAAAAAGAAGGATTTAAAACATACATGGTTACTCCTGATAAGGATTTTGCACAATTGGTGTCTGAAAATATTTTCATCTATCGTCCTGCAAGGATGGGGAACGGAATTGAAATATGGGGAATCCCAGAAGTACAAGCACGATTTGAAGTGGAACGTCCCGAACAAGTTATTGACTACTTAGGGATGATGGGAGATGCCGTTGATAACATTCCTGGATTACCAGGAGTTGGAGATAAGACCGCTAAGAAATTCCTAAAGCAGTATGGCTCAATGGAAAATTTACTAGCTAATACTGCAGACTTAAAAGGAAAAATGAAAGAAAAAATTGAGGCAAATACCGAGCTTGGATTGCTTTCAAAAAAACTAGCTACCATAATATTAGATTGTCCAGTAAATTTTAATGCAGAAGAATTTTATGTTTCTAAACCAAACACAGAAGACGTTACTACACTTTTCCAAGAATTAGAATTCAGACGCCTGCAAACTACTTTTGAAAAAATTTACGGATTAACTGCAGCTACTCCTGAAAAAAAGAGTGCTGAAAAATCTTCTTCAACAAAAACAGAAACTAGCCCCCAAAGTGATTCACAATTCTCTCTTTTTGGGGGGGATGGCAATGCCACAGATAATAACGAATCGATTAGCTCAGGGTATAAAACCGACGAAAACACAGCTCACGTGTATCAATTTATAAATACTGATTTTGCTAGAAAACTATTCTTACAACAACTGATGAAACAAACATCAGTTTGTTTTGATACCGAAACAACAAGCTTAAATACTTTTGAAGCTGAATTAGTTGGAATATCATTTTCATGGGAAGCACACAAAGGCTATTATATTCCGTTTCCAGAAGACCAGTCAGTAGCTCAAGCCTTAATTGAAGAATTAAGACCCTTTTTTGAAGCAGAACATATTGAGAAAATAGCACATAATATTAAATATGATGCTAAAGTATTACACAACTACAACATCACTGTACTCGGAAAATTATTTGATACGATGTTGGCTCATTATCTTATAAATCCGGATATGCGACATAATATGGATGTGTTGTCAGAAACGTATTTAAACTACCAACCAATTACTATTGAAAGCTTGATTGGTAAAAAAGGAAAGAATCAAAAATCATTCAGAACCGTCCCTTTAGAAGAACAAACAGAATATGCCGTTGAAGATGCGGATGTTACTTTTCAACTAAAACAACTGTTTGAAGAAAAACTGATAGAAACAGATACCAAGAAATTATTTGACGAAATTGAAATGCCTTTGGTTCCTGTACTTACTGCAATGGAATTAGAAGGAATCAATTTAGATGTGAATTTTTTAGGTAGCTTGTCTGACGATTTATCAAAAGACATCGCAACATTAGAAACAGCTATTTACGAAACTGCAGATAAAGAATTTAATCTGGCCTCTCCTAGACAATTAGGAATTGTCCTTTTTGAAGATTTGAAATTAGTTGACAAACCTAAGAAAACTAAAACGGGTCAATACTCTACTTCAGAAGATGTATTAAGCAAGTTAGATGAACACCAAATTATTCAAGATATTTTAGCTTGGAGAAGTTTAATCAAACTTCAAAACACCTATGTTGATGCATTGCCTGCACAAGTAAATGCTAAAACAAATAGAATACATACGGACTACCATCAAGCAGTTGCTGCAACGGGACGTTTGAGTTCTAATAATCCTAATTTACAAAACATTCCAATCCGTACGGAACGTGGGAGACAAGTGCGAAAAGCATTTGTACCACGTGACGAAAACCATACGCTTGTTGCTGCCGATTATTCACAAATAGAGTTACGTATTATAGCTGCTTTAAGTGGGGATGAAAACATGATTGAATCATTTGTTAACGGAGAGGATATTCACGCTGCAACAGCAGCAAAAGTTTTTGATGTTCCTTTGGACGAAGTAACTCGGGAGCAACGTGGTAATGCAAAGGCTGTTAACTTTGGAATTATTTATGGTCAAGGCGCTTTTACTTTAGCGCAACAACAAAAAATATCACGTAAGGAAGCAAAAGAGTTAATAGATAACTATTATAAAACATATCCAAAATTAAAAGCATATATGGCTAACCAAGTAGATTTAGCTAGGGATAATGGCTATGTAGAAACCATATCACAACGACGTAGGTATTTAAAAAACATCAACTCTCAAAACGGAATTGTTCGCGCTGCAGATGAACGAAATGCTGTAAATGCACCAGTACAAGGTAGTGCTGCTGATATTATTAAAATAGCAATGATTAATATTCATGAAATATTAATCCGAGATAATTACAGCTCAAAAATGTTATTGCAAGTACATGATGAATTGGTATTTGATGTAGCAAAAAGTGAAGAGGAAAAGTTAAAAGCTATGGTGAAAACTGAAATGGAAAATGCTTTTAAAATGGATGTTCCTTTAGATGTAGAGGTTGGTTATGGTGACAATTGGTTACAAGCACATTAAAACCTGATATTGTTCATACCTCAGTTCATTTATATTATTATTTTAGGTATGTTCAATTTCTTCAAAAGTAATTTTATAAGCGGTACCTTGATGTTCTAGCAACTCTAAAGTACCGTTTAATTGTTTTACAAATATTGAGACTAACCTAGTACCTATCCCTTTCGACTCACCGTTGTTAACATAACCCGATCCATTGTCTGATATTTTAATTTCATGTTTTTTATCATGTAATTTCTTCATTACAATGCTGATTTTACCCTGCTCAGTTTCAT
>Ga0209396_1001376_pt1 | contig 27170 bp, 19 predicted proteins | sample GOMGulsemesocosm_6_FD_184638 | JGI IMG/M metagenome (GOLD analysis project Ga0209396, IMG submission 184638) | Methane-oxidizing microbial communities from mesocosms in the Gulf of Mexico - GOM8C Gulf of Mexico (SPAdes) (version 2) | ecosystem: Environmental > Aquatic > Marine > Cold seeps... | reverse complement strand
CAAACAAGTTATCTGTAGTCAACTCTTCCTTAACGACGATGGTAGTGTGACTTAGATTACGATAAGCCCATGTGAGGCTGCTCCTGTGCATCCTGCACTCGCATCATTAGTGAATCCATTCACGTCAATAGAACATGGCTAAGCTTCTATTAAGAGAAAGCCTGTATCTATTGTTAAAGGCCTTTTTTAGTATCTGTAAGGTAAATCACTACACAAGTTATCCGCCGATTTTAGTATGATTAAAAAAATACTTAAACATAATGATACAGGCTTAACTAGCTTAAGTTCAAAATACGTAGGTAATTGTCGGCTACATAGTCTCAATACGATTTCGACCACTTTTTTTAGCCTTATATAAAAGTTTGTCTGCTGCACTAATTAATGATGCCGGTTGGCCGTCAGTGGATGGAATTATTGTACTAATACCAATGCTTATAGTTACAATATTGGCAGCTGTGGATGACTCATGAGGAAGTTGTAATGCAATAACTTTATTAAGGTATTTCTTAGCTAAAGCTGTAGTTTCTGTGGCACTTGTTTCCGGGAGTAATAAAATAAACTCCTCACCACCATATCTAGCTAACAGGTCAGAGGCTCTTTTTGATACGGATTGTAACGCTTTAGCTACGGATATCAGGCAGTTATCACCTTGTTGGTGTCCGTAAAAATCATTGTATTGTTTAAATAAATCAATATCAATCATCATTAACGATAGTGGTTGTTGATTACGTTGGCAGCGCCTCCATTCAATTTCAAAAGTTTGATCAAATCTTCGTCTATTGGCAATACCGGTTAAACCATCCAAATATGACAACTCTTCTAACTCTTTGTTAAGGGAATCAAGTTTCCTTTCCGCTAGTTTTCGTTCACTAATATCTCGAATTGAACCCTGTATGATATTTTTACCATACATAGTCAAAGAGGTTAATCTAACCTCACTAGAAAAAACTTCACCGTCAGTTCGAACATAGTTCCATTCAAAATCATGTTGGCCTATGGTAAAAGCTTTAAACATATATTCTTCTAGCAATTGATTGGAACTTTTTGAACCATTTATTTGTGTGTGTGAAGACCATTTTAGTGGGTGTGTTCCAAGAAATTCTTTACGATTCTTACAGAGAAACATTTGTAAAGCCGCCTCATTGCAGTCAATGAAACCTGATTCGTCAACTAATATCATTGCATCTCCATTTGATTCAAATATTGTTCTAAACTTTTTCTCGGATTCTTTTAATTCTTTTGTTCTGGCTTCAACCTTTTCTTCAAGTTTAGCATAGGCTATAGCGAGCTTTCTTTTTGTACCTTTTTCTAGTTTTAGTATTATAAAGAGTAAAGCCAAAGCCAGAGTAACTGTTAAGAAAAGAACGGCAATAACTGTGTTCCTTGTATCATAATAGGGTTGCATTGCCTCTTTAGCGTCAATTTCAGTGGCAAGTCCAACATTAAGTGATTCGTCCCATATCCAAGATCCAAGTACTGTAACTCCCCTATAGTCACGGTAACTGTCTAGATGTCGAAATGATTGTCCTGATATAGCATTTGTGGCCATAAAGGTAAGTGGTCTTTCCTCCGTTGAGGTTGTCGGAATGAACCCCTTGAGCATATTTCCACCAGGATCTGCTATACGTATTGCTAACATAGCCTCATTTTCTGCTTCAATAAGCCCGATGCGTTTCAGTTGTTGGTCAAATCTGCTTTGAGTAATCAATGTGCCTTTATCATCAAAAGCATAAGTTTCCCCTGTGTCACCAATACGGCCTATCTGGGTAATTCGGGTAAAATCACTTGCAGGGTCAAGGCGTAAGGTAAGAACCGCGACGACATTACCTTTATCATCATTAATTGGTGATGCAATAAAAATAGTCGGCTGTCGTTTCTTAAGCTCACCGGTTCGTGATTTAAGAGGAATATCAGAATAAATCGTTGGAATAAATACTGTTTCACCCGAAAAGGCTCGTTGTAAGTGTTGCTTGCGATGCTGATAAATAATGTTGGTACTACCAATGTTTTCGTTGCGCATGGAAGCAATGCTTATTTTATCTGGCGCAATAATAAAAAAACCAACCGCAGCTTGTTTCTCAAGTTTATTGGCCATTATTTTTCGTAATTTTTTAAGCGATGGACTAATAACCAGATCTTGACCATTATTATTTTCTAATAAAAGTGCATGAGTTAATGTAATAACTTCACTTTCAGTGGTTATATCTTTTAGGTTACTTTTGCTTTGCTTGATCCATATATGCAGAGCTTCTTGGGTTGTTTGTGCTACTGTAAACAACGATTTTAATACGTTTTTTCGTGTTTCCAATTCAATTCGTGACAGTGCAAACCATGCGGAAATAATGATAAGGCATAAGAATAAAACGATAAATTGATATCTTGACGAAATTTTTATTGGATACTCCATATTTAATTTAAGCTCGTCGAACAATTACACTATTAAATTATTGAGTTGTGAACTACCCACTTTATATAATTTTGTTTTGTGTATTTTTTAAATGACAGTGGCAAATAAAAAAAGTATAGCTCATATAAACAAAAGTTTATGAGCTAACATGAGTAATGGAATGCGATGTAAAAGGATGGCAACTAGTGGAATACATTGCTGTAATTGTGCTAGTTGGCACTCAAAACTTAAAGTGATTAATTTTATTCTTGAAAAGAGTACTAATTAAGCGCGAGTAATTTAACTTCATTGACTCTTCGCCAATTTTTGGACGCGTTTTCATCTATGTATAACGAATAAAAATCATAATTAACATCAATATTTGATGTGCTACATAATAACAGAGCAACATTTAAGCTTAGAGTATTGTCGCCGGCCAATTGAGCTTGCTCAAACGTACGTTGGGCATGGTCGATGAACATATCAAGTTGTTGATTTTCTTTTGCTAGTAACGCTTTAAGGTAAGAGTTTTTAGCATTGTCTGTATTAACACTTTCAACTAATACTTGGGCTTCTTGCAGTCGTTTTTGTTCAATATAGTGTAATACCAATTGCTCTCGGCTTGATTGCGCTGTCCAATGATTGGGGGTCAATTTAGTGAACTCTAGAACTTGCTTTAAATGCGGTTCTTTATCGAGTGGTGTTTTTGCAAATATCGCATAATGAAATGGGACTTTGGCAAAATGATAGATGGGTAACTGATAAGCATTCATTTTATTTTCAGCTTGACGCAGATATGAGTATTTATCGTCTTCTTGTTTATGTTTGTGTGCCATGATGGAAAGATAAGTCAATGCATGAAGCTCTCGAGGTTTGTCTTGGGCGTCAAATGCTAACTGAGCTGACTTTAATAAGCTTGTTTTTACAGCATCATAATCATCTTCTTGATGATCTAACCAAGACTGGGCATTCCACGCGTCAGCTTGGTGGGACAAGTCGTTGGTCTTTTCGAAAGCCGTAGTGGCCAATGCCAATTTTTCTTCACTTAACTGATACAATTTTTTATGGGTCAAAATTGTACTTTGATAAAGAAGTGCATTACCTAGCTGTTGCCAATCATCTTCAGCTCTGGCATTGGTTGCTAATTTTCCTGCCAATGCCATGGCTGTATCGAGTTCCTGAGTTTCTATATAAATATTAATAAGTTGATTGAGGATTATACGGTCTTGAGGGGACTGTTGATGAGCAATAGACAAACTTGATTTTTTAAACTCAGGTGATTGTGTATTGTCCAAAAATTGATAGATAAATGGCTGGCTTAAATGTTGCTGCAGCTGCTGAACAAGCGCTGCATTTGAATTTGCAAAGAGCTGTCCCTGCCAGTCAGCATGTGGACCTTTTAATAAGAAATCGAGATAAACCTTTTGTTGATAGTTTCGTATCTTTCCTGTCAATATAAATGGATAACGGCTCATTAAATTTGGGTATTCAAGCTCCGCAGAAGTGATGAAGGTTGCTGCGTCTAAGTGGGCTATTTTCGTATAATCAAAAGTGTCATTATCAACAAGTATCAAGCTATTTGATTGCTGTTGATTGGTAATAGGCATATAGGCTAAGTTAATGACGGGAGTGTTACTTTTTTCTATGCTATTACTATAACTATTATTGGGCCAAACTATGTAACTAATAAAGATAACCAGCAAACTTATCAAGATTAAGTAAGGCCAAAATTTTGTGTGTACAGGCTTAATAACGATAGCATTTTTTTCTAATTGTTCATCGTTAGAAGGTCTTTTAGCTGTTGATAAAACAGTTGTCGGTATTTGGGCATTCAGTTGCCATTGATAGCCACGTTTGGGAAATGTTTTAATAGCATGATTACCAAACAAACTTCTTAAGCTACTAATATTTTGAAAAACAGCTTGTTCTGAAACAACTTTATCTTGCCAAACATCAGATAAGATATCTTCTTTACTTAATACATAATCGTTATTTTTTAGCAATAACGCTAAGACTTTCGCTTCATTGTGACGAATAGCAATAGCTTTTCCATTTTTCATCAGTACTAAACTGATGCTATCAAATTCAAACTCTTCAATTTTATAATGCATTGTTTTTAATAGCTAAACGTAATTATTGATTTTACTGTTTATATCTTATCTTATCACTGTCAAAAGCGTTACAAGAATGTGAAAAATAAAGCTGAAGCGTTGTTTTTAGACGTTTAAATGAATGTAAAATATGTCCAAATGTAAATAGAATCTTCCGCCAACAATTATGCAATATTATCATCAATATTTTTTAGGCTGCTTTATTCCAGGTAAAACTGCTTGTATTACATTAAAATACGCGTCAAAAAATTCTATAAAATTTCTATAATCGCCTGTTATAAGTTTTTTATAAGACAATTATTTACAGTATTGCTTTAATCCTCGCAAATAAATCGTAGCAAAGAAAACGATGACATTTAATACAACAGATTAAAACAATAATTTAAAGGAAGTATACATGCGAAAATTACTATTACCCATATTGATGGCTAGCACATTAAGTTCTACTGGGCTTATGGCTGCAGATTTTTCTGAAAATATTAAACAAGCGATGTCATCTGATATTCGTACAGAAAGAGATAAAGATCGAGATAGAAATAGAAAACCGGTAGAGACACTGAAATTTCTTGGCATAAAAGATGACATGAAAGTATTAGAGTTGGTTCCAGGTGGCGGCTGGTATTCTAAGTTATTAGCACCAGCACTGAGAGATAATGGTCAATTCTATTTAAGCCTAGGTACTAAAAGACTTAAAGAGTCGCTTTTGACGAAAAAACCTTTTGATAAAGTTAAATTAGTGGGAAGTGAAGGTTTTGATTTTGAAAATTTAGACTTTGATGTAACCGATCTCGATGCGGTACTTACCTTTCGTAACTATCATAATTTTGATCTAAAGGAGCGAATCAGTGTTAACAAAGCCGCTTTTAAAGCATTAAAGCCGGGTGGAGTGTACGCTGTTATTGATCACACTCGTAGACATATGCAAAAAGATAATGATGAAAATGGTCGACGCTTTGATCCTGTGTTAGCGATTAAAGAAATTCAAAATGCTGGCTTCATTTTAGCTGATTACTCAAATCTTCATTATAAAGCAGATGATGAATTACGTTTTGAAGTGGGCCGTAAAACAGTTCGAGGTAACTCAGATCGCTTCACTTTATTATTTAAAAAGCCAAAATAAAGTTTAGACGTACTCTAGTTTTAATTGATGGGGAAGAAAAATTCCCCATCAAGCATATTTACCTTAGTGACATTTTTGTTAATACACTGCAAGAAAGGATCTTAAATGGAGCATAATAAGCAACATTGGATGCTAAATACGCCAATACTTAAGCTTATCTTGTCATGTTCTTTACCAATATTACCGGCTGTTTTCTTATTAGTTGCATATGATTTATTTGAAACAGGATTAATAGCAAGACTTTGCGCTACTCATCTTGCGGCATTAAGTTTTAGTGCGCCAGTAACAACGGCAATGACAGGAGTTGCGATTGCGCTTTCTATTGCCACTAATAGTTGGATATGCCGAATAAAATCAGCTATTAACCAAAACAGTAGCTTTGAAGATCAAAATGAATTGAAAAGTAACGTGGTACAAGCACTCGTTTTAGTAACAAGTTTGACTTTTCTTTTATCCTTAATGTTCTATTTATTGTCCCCCTCACTTTATACTTTACTTGGTACTCAGGTTTTTTCTCAGCCTTCTATAGAGCTTGGCATGACATCGTTGGTGACAAAGTATACTGAAATTAGATTAATTGGTTGGATTCCTTTGGTACTTATTTGGCAAATTAACGGTGTATTGCGCAGCTTTGGATATATCAATCAAGCGAGTGTGTTATTAGTCACTTGGATGTTAACGAAATCATTCTTAAGTTATGGGTTAATTAGCAGTGGACAGTGCTCACAGTTTTTGGAATCCGGTATTCTAGGTATTGGTTATGCTCATTTAATTTCGGATACCCTATTTGTATTGATCTCATTAGGCATACTTTTTCGTGACTTGGGAATGAAAAAACTCAAAATATCAACAATGCAATGGAAAAAGACACTGGAGCAGATGTCAGTCACTGGTTTGAATGCAAGTCTGCAACAGTTATATTTGCCTATTACTGTTGGTCTACTTACCTTTTATGTTGTCACTATTGCAGAGGATAAAGTTGCACTATTAAGTATAATATTTCGTATAGAAGCGTTGGGTTTATTAATTCCCATGGTTTTTACTGCTTCTCTGCCAGGGATCATCGCAGCTAATTGGTGGGCAGGAAATCATAACCGTGTAAAAAGCTTAATTATTCAAGGAGTAGTTATTATTACTATTACTCAAGTAATACTTGCGCTTGTATTGTATTTCAATGCCCAGTTAATAGCCGTTAAAATTAGCCAAAATACCCTTCTACAACAAAATATTAAGCAATATCTGATTTATGTGCCTATTAGTTTTGTTGGTGCAGGATGTACTATGTTGGGACTATCATGTTTAAATGCTATTGGAAAATCAGCTAACGCCAGCATTTTAAGTTTTGTACACAAAATTGTTCTGATATTATTATTTTCAGTGGTGGGTGGTTGGTATGCTTCTATAACAGGAGTCTTTTTCGGTATAGCATTGGCTCATATTACGTCACTTCTTTTCGTTACTAAATTGTTTACCCAAAAAATATGGAAACAAAATGCAATGAATGTAGAGCAACCTTGTGGCTTATTAGAAGTATCAATTAAAAATTTCAAATAGTGAATTAAAAGAGAACGTAGAATGGGAATTTATTATGTATAGATTTCTTTTATTCAGCGAATGATTACTCATCCCAGTAAGGTATATCTTTACCAAAATACTCGATAGAAAAATCGATAAAAGCGCGTACTTTAGCGGGAACATAATTACGTTCAGGGTAGACAGCATAGATATTTTTTGTTGGCATAGTGTAATCACCTAATACTTGAATTAAATGCCCTGAACGAAGATATTCTCCTGCAATAAAAGAAGGTAAACGGGCAATGCCAGCACCTTGTAGGATAGCTTTTTTTAGTGCTTCGCTGCTGTTAACTCGATAATTACCTTGAACTTTAATACTCTCTGTTTTTTCATTAAGAATAAACTCCCAATGGTCAGCATTTGAAGAGTAACTGTATAAAAGACAGTTTTCTTTTGTTAAGTCTGCAGGTGTTGTTAATGCGGTTTTTGTAACATAGTCAGGAGAACAGCAAACAGTACTTTTAAGTGATGCTAGCTTACGGGCAATTAAGGTGGAATCAGGTAAAGTTCCCGCACGAATAGAGAGATCAAACCCTTGTGCAACGATATCAACGACTTTATCGTCCATTATCAAATCGATATGTATTTTGGGGTAACGTTTTAAAAAAGTGGGAATGAGTGGCGCAACGTGTAACAGTCCAAATGACATAGGTACTTGAATTTTTAAAAGTCCTTGTGGTTCACCTAATAGCTCACTTACCGAATCTTCCGCATTTTGTGCAGCAATAACTGCTTCTAACGCATGCTCAAAAAAACGTTCACCAGCTTCCGTTAGGCTTAACTTTCGGGTTGTTCTATGAATTAATCGAGCCGCTAATTGCTCTTCTAATTGAGTGATTCTTTTACTCACTGCTGACTTTGAAATACCTAATTCACGGGCGGCAGCAGAAAAACTACCGTGCTTTGCTACTGTGACAAAAATTGGAATGGCATTAAAACTATCCATGGTTTATCTATTTTCCTACGTACAATTTGGTTTGTCTTACTTTTTATTTGTTGAGTTTTTCTCAACAGTAAGTTTACTTAAAGCTATATTGTTAGTCAAAACAATTGCTATTAATATATACCCGTGCTACTTCAAGATTCAATATTCAATATTCAAGATTCAAGATTCAAGATTCAAGATTCATGATTCAGTGGGAATTTAAAATACTTTAGGCAAGGCATTTGTTGTAAAGAATGGTTACTCTCGGCAACTGCTCCTGCGTTGCCTTAATATCCTACATCTATGTAGGAACCTTCTTAAAATAAATAACGCGGCATAAAGTCTTTTAAAACCCACCCAAAGGGGAACACAGAGCAATATCACTTTGTTGTTACACCAATTTGTAAGGGAATGCCATGACTTCATTGGTGCGCCTAAAAGTGAAACTGCTCTGTGTTCCAGAACAAGTATCTTGAAGTAGAACGGGTATATACCTTCTTAGCAAGACACTACAAAATATGAAGAGGAAAAGTTTATGGTGAGATTAGAACATGTCAATTTAGTCGTAATAGATATTGAACCTACGCTTCATTTTCTACTTACCGCCTTTCCAAAGTGGAATGTTAGAGGGCGTGGTGAAGGAACTTGGGGAAGTACAAAACGTTGCTGGGTTCATGTAGGGGATGATGATTATTATATTACGTTAAATGGCCAAGCTAAAGGTCAGATACGTAATATTAACGGTATTACACCTGGGCTTGCTCATTTGGGATTTGTCGTAGATGACTTAGATAAAATTATAGAAAGGCTAACCAATTCTGGTTTTGAAATTGACATTGTTGGTCGTGACCATCCTTATCGTCAAACGATTTATTTCTGTGATCCTGCAGGCTTTCAATTTGAATTTATACAATATAACAGTGTGAAACCCGAAGAAAAAAATATGTACGGCGGAGAATCCGGCGAACTAAAGCACAAAACAAATAAATAGAATTCAGGAGAATACAATGAATATGCAACAAGCAAAGCAAGTGATTGAAAAACTATATAATGCCGTTGATAACAAGAATCTCGATTTTTTAGATGAAATACTTGCTGATGACGTAAATTTTCGTATTGGTAATTACGACACAGTGACTGGTAAGCCTAATGTCTTGGCTGCTAATAAACAGTTTTTTACAAGTATAACGTCAATGAATCATACTCTCGATAAGGTATGGCATTTTGAAAATGACGTATTATGTAATGGTATTGTGGATTATATCCGTTTAGATGGTAGTGAGTGTTCTGCCTATTTTTCAACTGTATTAACCTTTGTTAAAGATAAGGTTATTGAATATTTTGTTTATGTAGACATATCTGCACTTTAAGATAAATTACCTAACAACTATTACCGTCGTTTGTTACAAAACTGAATGTTAGTGTAATGTAACGTTAGCCATTTTCGACATATTTTAATTACAACAAAGAATATGTCTATTGATTCACTATTCATTACTTTGGTGTTCATTGGAAGTTGACCATTTGTTCTTGTCAAAGTATTTACTGACAAAGTTCTTAAACAATTGCTGTGCTTTGGCTAATTTGATGTTTTTGTGATAAATCATATTGAAATTTATTGATTTATAACCAAAATCATGAGGCTCTAATATGTGCCAAAGTAGGCCTTGTTTTAATTCTCGCTCAACAAAAACATCTAAAAAAATACCAATCCCCATGCCTGAAAGTACCGCATTTTTGTAACTAAAAGCATCGTCGATAGCACTAAACTGACTGAGCTCTTTATTAATGCCTATTTTTTGTAGATATAATCGTAGAGTTGATAAATTGACATACGAGGGGATCAATAGTTTTTCATTGATGAGGGCTAATAAACGTTCTGGAGGTACTTGTTGAGAATAGTTAGGTGGAGCACAAAGTAGGGTACTCGCTTGAAAAAGTTTTACACTACGCATTTGTGAATCTGTTAACTTACCGCCTCTAAAAGCAAAATCTATATCGAGCAATAGTAAATCGAGATTTTTATTGGAAACAATAATATCGAGTTTAACATGTGGGTAGTTATGACTAAATGAGTTCAGCATATCCATAAATTTTCCCTGACTTAAAACTTGGGGCAAGGTGATACGCAAGGTACTATTACTTTGTTGGCTGCTATTCATAAACTGTTCTTCAGCATCAATCAAACTTGTGAGCACCGACTTACATTTTTTATAAAAAATTTTCCCTTCAGCGGTAATGCGTATGTTTTTAGCATCTCTTATGACAAGGTCTGCAGCATAATACCGCTCCAACTTAGATAAATGTTTGCTTACTGCAGAGGGCGTTATATTTAAATAATCAGCAGCATTTTTTAAATTACCTTGATCAATAATGGCTATATAGCTTTTAAAGAAGCTTAGCTTGTCCATAAACATTCCTTTACGTCATCTTTAGAAGTACTATAAATCACTTTTTGTTACTTTTGAAGCTATGTAAACTCTTATCAAATTAATTGACGGGTTACCAATGAACATGCTATCAAAAAGAAGACTATCACTAATCGTACTAACTCTGCTGTCCACTGTCGCGTCAGCAGAGTTAATAACAATGAAAGCATTACAGAGTAAAAGTGCTGCACAAATTAAGCTTTTCGTTTTGGATTGCGGAACAATTAAAGCAAGAGATTTATCCCTTTTTAATCCCCTGTTAGACAAAGGTGTGCAAATGGATATGGCGGTACCATGTTATGTGATCAAACACCCTCGTCTAGGGACATTGGTTTGGGATGCGGGTCTAAACGATGAAATCGCCAAACAAGATGATGGTATTAATGCCGCTCAAGGTGCTTTTCATTTAACGGTTGAAAAAACGATGTATTCACAGCTGCAGGAAATAGGTATTGACCCTAAAAGCGTTACATATTTTGCGCCATCTCATCTGCATTTAGATCACTCGGGCAATGCAAACTACTTCGCGAGCAGTACACTATTGATGCAAAAAGTAGAGTATAACGTCGCATTCTCTAAAGATGCGATAAACTATGGTTTTAATATTAACAGTTACTCTAGCTTAAAAGATGCAAAACGTATTGAATTAGATGGTGACTACGATGTTTTTGGTGATGGTTCTGTTATTATTTTGAGTACCCCAGGGCATTCACCAGGTCATCAATCGTTGTATGTTAAATTACCAGAAACAGGACCTGTTATTTTAAGTGGAGATCTTTACCATTTTGAAAAAAACCGTACTGAATATGGCATCCCTATTTGGAATGACAAAAAACAGACGATTCACTCATTTGCCAAAATAGACCAAATACTTGATCAAACGTCGGCAAAGTTGTGGATACAACATGACCCTGAAGAGATAAAAATAAGACGTATATCCCCAGCGTTTTATAAATAACCGTTAGGATTGATTAACATTTAAAGGGCACCTCGAATGAGGCTTTTAACAAAGCGAACTCATCCATATGTATAAATGAATTCGCTTTGTAATACTACCTGTTCTAGAATTGATAACTTACGTTAAAGTCTACACTTCTAGGTAAGATATAGCGTCCATTTGACGATAATGAGTTACGTGGGTCGCCTTCTGTTATTGCATTCTCATCGGTTAAATTACTTACTGAGAGCTGCATCTTTACTTCGTCTGAAAGATTAAATATGACACCTAAATCAATTTTTTCATAACCAGATAAAGTAACTGTATTTTCGTTATTTGCAAATCGATCACCTACGGCAGAAATATTTCCATATAGCGTTGCATACATGCCATTGTCAAAATCAATATTATAACTTGGTGTTACTCTGACTTGCCATCCAGGTTGTCGTTGGGCTTCGTTTCCTTTGTTTTCTGGACTCTCTGTTATTTCTGTTTCTTGAATGGTTGAGTTAAGGTTTACCGAAAATCCGTTATCGCTAAAGTAGTTAAAATCTATTTCAATGCCATAAGCTTCGTTGGTTAATATTTCTGCGGGAGCACCTGGTTGAGTGACAAAGGTATCGCCTTTAACTTCATTGAAAAAAGTTGTTGCGTACAATTCATAGTTATCACGAGAAAGCTTATAACCAAGCTCATACTGTGTTACCTCTTTAATCAAATCATCGCCGTTTTGATATGCATCAAAATTATCTCTAAAGTCATCGAAGAAAGGCATTTTACTACCGTCGCTAATCCTTGCAAACACACCTTGTTTTTGGCCAAACATCCAATTTACACCAACTGTCCAGGCGATTTCAGTTTCATCATAAGAAACTGCTTTATTGATAACAGCATCTAATCCTTCATCAACGGTATACTCAATTTGATGGTTTTCATTGCGAATACCACCATCTACTGTCAATGTCTTGGTAATTTCAAATGAAGCCGCAGCATATAATGCGCTGGTGGAGCCGTCGCCAATACTATTTATGTTATAACTCCAGCCACAGCTATCTTTATTATCGTTACAGTCAATACCCGTTAACATTTCGCCGCCAGACTCAACCACGTGGTAAGCTTGATTACCCAGCGACCACCAGTCTTTAGCTTCAAAAGTCGACTGATAAAATCCAGCTGTAAAAGTGCCTCGATCAAATGTTTTGGTTAACGCGAAGTCGTTGGTAAATGCTTCAATTTGTTTTTTTACGACCCATCTGCCAATTTGTTGTACTATGGTTGAACCATTGTATTCTTGACCCGTAACGCTGCCAAAAGCGCTATTACTATTGTCGGCAACTTCAGAGAGAGCGATAACATCGCCATTAGGTACTAACCCGTATGTATCAGCATCGCCTTTAGTGTAAATAAATCGGTTTACTAAATCCCAATTGTTATTTAATGATAAGTCTATACTTCCTCCTGATACTGAGCCGTTCCAGCCGCGACCTTTACCAAAATCTATAGTTTCACTGGTATAATCATCGCCATAATGAATAGTGGCGTGGCGGTTGTTAGTACCTATTTGGGTATATTCGTTATCAACGGTATCAACATTGAGTGGAGCAGGTAAGTACCACACCCCATGATCATCTGTACGACGTGTATAGAGGTTAATTTTGCCATTATCCAATTTCTTGGTAATGTTGATGGTAAATTGATTACCTTTTTCAGCATTAAAGCCTGCATCTCTAACACCTGGAGAGCTTTTAATATAACCACCAACCATAAAGTACAAATCATCAGCTAAACTACCACTGATCACACCATCAATACGCTGCAACCCATAGTCAGAAGTCGAATATTTTACCAAACCTTCTGTATCATCTGAGCCTTCTTTTAATAAGAAGTTAGTCGTTAAGCCAGGCTGACCGTTTGAAATAACTGGATTAGGTCCTCCTCTCAGGGCTTCCATAAATTCAACGGTTTCATCTAAGCGGAATAATGATGAATTCTCTAGAAAAGAAAGGGTTGGTGGTGGAAAAATTGGTGCTCCTTGCAATTGAACTGTCAAGAAAGGAGCATCTCCACCACCGGGGAAGCCGCGTACAAAAACATTAGCACCAGAAACGCCGCCTGAACTTTCTGACCAAACTCCTGGAATGGCTTTAAATAGATCTGCCGTACTTTTAGGTGCTAATTTTTTAATATCTTCTTCTGAAAAAGAGCTTATCGAAAAACTGGCTTCTTCTTTAGCAACGCTTTTACCGCTAAAGGTACCAGTGACAACTATTTTTTCAAAGTTGTCTGATTTATCTTCTGTTGATGTTTGTTCTGCTGCAAAGCTTGATGTTGACTGACAAGCAAATGCAACGATTATTGCAATAGAAGAGAGCTTGAGATGTTTATTCATGTTTTATTTCCTCTACACCGATACCTATAATTGCATATCAGCTAATAATTATATTTGTATACATTTCCTTCCCCACATTCAATATAGCCATCGTTGCAAACGTTTGCAAGATGTTTTTGCAAACGTTTGCAATTTTGTGCTTTTTAAATTGCAATACACACAGTATATGTAATAATTCTTGTGATGCTTTAAATGGACCGAACTGGAAGTAGCTAAATTGACTAAAGAAAATAAATTAACGTTGGCGGGGTTAGCAAAGCTAGCTGGTGTTTCGATTTCTACTGTGTCACGGGCTTTGAAAGATAACCCATTAATAAAAAAAGAGACTCGTGAGAGTTTACAAGCCTTAGCTAAAGAAAATAACTTTAGCTTAAACCGTGCGGCGAGTCGCTTACGAACGCAAAAAACCAACGTCATTGCTGTTATCTTAAATTTAATCGATGATACCGATCAGAGTATAAGTGATCCTTTTTTGCTAAAAGTTGTAGGTGACCTTAATAAAGTACTTAACCAAAATGGTTATGAACTGCTGTTATCAAACTCACATATGGCCAATGAAGATTGGGCAAATTACTTTATTAGTAGCAGCAGAGCTGATGGCATTATTGTTATTGGTCAAGGGAAAAGTACTATTAACGTTGAGAAAGTTGCAAGTTCAGGAGCTCCTTTGGTTGTCTGGGGAGATCCTAAAGCTCAATCAAATTATTCAGTGGTTGGTAGTAATAATGATTTAGGTGGCTATATTGCGACTAAGCACCTAATTGAAAGTGGTTGCAAACGTATTATGTTCCTTGGTGATCCAGAACATGCTGAAATGAGTGAGCGTTATAAAGGCTATAATAGAGCGATAGAGGAGTTTGGTCTTGATAAAAGTTGTGAGTTGACTATGTCTTGTGATATTTCCAGTAAAGTTGCTTATAAAAAAATTGACCAAGCAATTTTGAAAAATGGCTTATTTTTTGATGGCATTGTTACTATCAGCGATATGGTAGCACTAGGCGCATTGAAGGCATTAAAAGAGCGTTATATAAATATCCCAAATGACGTGAGTATTATTGGCTTTGACGATATTGCCATGGCAGAGTTATTTCACCCCTCTCTTACAACAATTAAACAAGATACTAAATTAGCGGCAAAAATTATGGTTGAACAGCTTTTGCAACAGCTAAACGGAAAAGTAGCTAAGTCCGTTATGATTGACATCGAGTTGATTAAGCGTAAATCAACGCGCTCTAATTAAGAAGTTTTAAATAAAAATACGTTTTTGGATATAAAACAAACAATAATTGCAAACGTTTGCAATTATTGTTTGTTGACTATAGACTAACTGAAATTATCTTAAATTGAGTCAACATATGTCACGATTTATTACTATAAGTGCTATTGCTGCAAGTTATTTTGTATTTGCCATTTTACTTAACAGTGTCGGCACTGTAATTCTCCAATCAATTCATAGTTTTGATATCAGTAAGCCGCAAGCAAGCACTCTGGAAGGATTTAAAGATCTATCTATTGCTTTTATTTCTTTTTTTGTTGCCTCTGTTATTCCTCGAATAGGTTATAAAGTCGCTTTAGTTATTGGATTAGCTTTAGCCGCAGTGGCATGTTTATTAACGCCCTTAGTCGGAAACTTTGTAATCATTAAGCTTTTATTTGCTTGTATTGGCGCTTCTTTTGCGTTGGTTAAGGTTTCTGTTTATTCAATTATTGGTCAGTTATCAGACTCGGTAAAATCGCATTCTTCATTGCTCAATACGATTGAAGGAATATTTATGTTAGGCAGTCTGTCAGGGTATTGGTTATTTAGTTTATATGTCGACCCGGATGCACCAAAGTCAATGCAATGGTTAGATGTTTATTACCCTTTAGCCGCTATGATTTTAATCACACTTTTACTGGTTTCTTGCTCTGCAATAACTAAGGTTGAACCAACAGATTCGCAGTCAAATATATTGTCTGGCTTTATTGAAATGATGAAAATGAGTTATCAAAAATTAGTCATGATATTTGTTATTTCAGTATTTCTTTATGTTTTGATTGAGCAGGGGATCGGTACTTGGCTGCCGACATTTAATAGTGAAGTTTTGGGTCTGCCAACTAACGTAAGTGTTCAGATGACCAGTATTTTTGCCGGAGCATTGGCTTTGGGTCGATTGCTCGCTGGACAAATATTACGATATATCAATTGGTATGTATTTTTAAATAGCTGTTTAGCTTGCATGGCTTTGATTATATTAATGATATTGCCATTAACGATACAAGATTCTGGAAGTAGGGTGACGAGTATATTTAATGCGCCAACCGTTGCCTACCTATTGCCATTAATTGGTTTAATGATGGCGCCAATTTATCCGGTATTAAATTCGGTGATGTTAAGTAGTTTAGAACGTTCTAAGCATGCTGCTATGACAGGTTTAATTGTAATATTCTCTGCTCTAGGAGGAACAACAGGTTCAATTATTACAGGATTTTCTTTTCAAGCTTTTGGTGGACAAAAAGCTTTTTACTTATCTCTGATCCCTATGGTCCTCATTGCGATTAGCTTGTACTTTTTTAAAAATTCAACACAAAAAAATGCGGCGCTTTAGCTGTAAGCATAAGGTTCATTCCATGACATTATCCCATACGTTAAAAGAACAAAGTCAAGACAGTTTAACGTTTTTTGAAAGCGAGCTATTTAAAACAGTGCAGATAGAGGGCTTGTTTGCCGACAGTAAAACCTTTGCAGATGCGATACCTAAACGATCCTTTTTTGATATTATTCAGCAGTTTAATATAGATAAACAAGATTCGTTGAATTTTAATTTACGGCGCTTCGTCGATTTGAATTTTGATATTCCAAAGGTTAAAGACTTAGTTGTTATTGGTGATAAAGTTTGTATTAATGATCATATTGAAACATTGTGGCAACAGTTGGAAAAACCTGCTGATAATGAACAGTTAAGTTCATTGTTACCATTAAAGTATTCATATGTTGTTCCTGGAGGTCGATTTAGAGAAATCTATTATTGGGATAGTTATTTTACGGCATTAGGCTTGTTAGAATCTAACCGCTTTTCTTTAGTTGAGTCTATGTTCAATAACTTCTTAGATTTACAAGCTTGTTATGGCTGTATTCCTAATGGCAACAGAAGCTATTATTTATCTCGCTCACAACCACCTATTTTAGGCTTGATGGCAGAATTACTCCTACCCTTTAAGAATAATGAGCAAGGGTTCTTATCAAAGTGCATTTTAGCAATTGAAACAGAATATAAATTTTGGATGAAAGGCTCAGAACTTTTATCTGATGACAACCCCGAATATAAGCGCGTAGTAAAAATGCCGGATGGTAGCTTTCTAAATAGGTATTGGGATGAAAATAGTACACCAAGACCAGAGTCATATCGTGAAGATATTGAATTGTTGAACAACTCAAAACCGACCGATGCTGATGCGTTTTATCGTAATATTCGTGCGGCTTGCGAGTCAGGCTGGGATTTTAGCTCACGGTGGTTAGCTGATACGAGCTCATTAGCTTCAATTCGCACTACACGGGTTTTACCTATTGATTTAAATTGCCTGCTATATAAACAAGAGACATTACTTAGTCACTATTATTTGGAGTTTGGCGATAAAGAAAGCAGCAACATTTATTTAAACAAGGCTGAGATAAGAAAAAAGGCAATCAATCGTTATATGTGGTCTGTACCCGTAGGTTTCTTTATGGACTACGATTTGGATACTAAAAAGCACGGTTTGGTAAAATCACTGGCTGGAGTTTTACCTTTGTTTGTTGAATTGGCGAATTCAAAACAAGCAGAACAGGTAAGTAAAGTTATCCAAAAGGAGTTTTTACAAAAAGGTGGCTTGATCACTACATGTAATCAAAGCAGTCAACAATGGGATGCCCCTAATGGTTGGGCCCCCTTGCATTGGTTTACCGTTCAAGGCTTATTGCAATATCAACAAAAACCTTTAGCAGATATGATTCAATATCGCTGGCTTAATACGGTTAACTCATATTTTAACCAAACAGGGAAGTTGATGGAAAAATATAACGTTTGTCAGCAACGTGATAAAGCCGAGGGGGGAGAATATGATGTACAAGAAGGTTTTGGCTGGACAAATGGTGTATATCAGGCTTTATCAGCCAATAATACATTGTAAAATAGTGGATGTTATTGATTAGTAATAATCCCCTATTTTTGGTGGTTTCAGCAATTTCTTGAACTTTGAAACAAATGAAAGTCGCTATTCATTCGCATATATATAGACAAGCTGTATTAATATCGACTTTTATTCCATGTTAATGTGTGTATTCTTCCCGCTTACAATCACGAAGAATACACAATATAGAATAACCTTCAATTGAGCGATAACCTTTTTCATTAGAAGCCATTGTTTAAAAAGTTATTAAAGAAAAAAACAATATAACTTACTAGCTGACTATAAATCCGCCATGATAATTTATACCTTATTTTATCTAGTCTCCAGCATACTTTAAACATACTACCCACAGAGTTACCCACAAAAAATGTGAAAGTAATTTAAAAAGTACTGACGAACACATGAACAATACTTGGTTGTATTGTGAGCGTAATAATTAAAAGTCGAGTCCAAAGTCATTTTTACTTGAAATAATTATTCAATATACTAGAATTTGCACACTGCTTTTAGGGATATTAAATTCAAACGATATTTAAAAATACTTTTCCACAGGCAATCATTCCAATTTATTATTAGCTAATTCGCTCATTTTTGTTATTTACTCAAGACTATTCCAGTAAAAAAGCAGATAATTCTCACCATTAAGTTAAACCCGTTGATTGACTACTACTAGAGTCCAAATAGAAACGGCTAAGGTATTTTCAATTGCAACATACGACTATGGAAACTATTCAATGGAAATTAAAGTTAATTTTCTCGACAACCTTAGAATTGAAGCAAAATTTGATGACTTTACCGTTATTTCTGATCAGCCAATTCGTTATAAAGGAGATGGCTCTGCGCCGGGGCCTTTTGATTACTTCTTAGCTTCATCTGCGATGTGTGCCGCGTATTTTGTAAAGGTTTATTGTAATTCACGCGATATTCCAACTGAAAATATTCGTTTGTCTCAAAACAATATTGTCGATCCAGAAGATCGCTATAACCAAATTTTTCAAATTCAGGTGGAGTTACCTGAAAGTATCTCTGAAAAAGACCGCAAAGGTATTTTAAGATCGATTGACCGTTGTACCGTGAAAAAAGTCGTGCAAACTGGACCTGAATTTAAAGTTGAGGCGGTAGAGAGTTTAGAAGATGACGCTCAAGCCATGTTGATGAACGGGGCTGCGGGAAAATCCAATACTTATATTTTAGGGAAAGATTTACCATTAGAGCAAACTATTTCGGATATGACGGCGATGTTGGCTGAACTTGGTATGAAAATCGAAATTGCTTCGTGGCGTAATATTGTTCCTAATGTATGGTCATTACATATACGTGATGCGGCATCACCGATGTGTTTTACAAACGGTAAAGGGGCAACAAAAGAAAGTGCCCTTTGCTCAGCATTAGGGGAGTTTATTGAACGTCTTAACTGTAATTTTTTCTACAACGATCAATTTTTTGGTCAAGAGATAGCTAACAGTGATTTTGTTCATTACCCCAATGAAAAGTGGTTTGAACTGGAAGATGATGATGCACTGCCTGTCGGTATTTTAGATGATTATTGTCTGGGTATTTACGATGCAGATGGTGAATTACGTGGTTCCAATTTGATTGATACCAACTCTGGTATGGTTGAGCGCGGTATCTGCTCTATTCCTTATACACGTCAATCAGATGGTGAAACTGTCTATTTTCCATCAAACCTTATTGAAAATTTATTTTTAAGTAATGGTATGAGTGCTGGTAATAATTTAGCTGAAGCGCAAGTGCAATGTTTATCGGAAATATTTGAACGCGCGGTGAAAAGACAAATTATAGAACAAGAGATTGTTTTACCAGATGTACCACAAGCTGTATTAGATAAATACCCTAGCATCGTAGCAGGTATTAATGCGCTAGAAACCCAGGGGTTTCCTGTGGTGATTAAAGATGCATCTTTAGGTGGGAAATTCCCGGTTATGTGTGTAACGCTTATGAACCCTAAAACGGGTGGAGTCTTTGCTTCTTTTGGGGCGCATCCAAGCCTAGAAGTCGCACTTGAACGTAGTCTTACCGAGTTACTACAAGGGCGTAGTTTTGAAGGGTTAAATGACGTGCCTCGACCGACATTTAACAGTTTAGCAGTACAAGAACCAGAAAATTTTGTTGAACATTTCATTGACTCAACAGGTGTGATCTCATGGCGTTTCTTTAGTACTAAATATGATTATCAATTTTGTGAGTGGGATTTTTCAGGTAGTAATGAAGAAGAGAATGAAAGCTTACTAGCGATTTTAAAAGAGCTCGGTAAAGAAGTTTACACTGCCGTTTTTGATGGCCTAGGCGCTAATGTCTGCCGTATCCTTGTACCTGATTACTCTGAAGTATACCCAGCTGAAGATCTTATTTGGGATAATACCAATAAGTCTTTGGACTATCGCAAAGATATTTTGAACCTTCACTCGTTAAGTGATGAAGAACTCTCGAATTTAGCAGAGCGTTTGGAAGATAGTCAACTTGACAATTATACCGATATTAAAACCTTAATTGGTATTGAATTTGATGAAAATACCGTTTGGGGACAGTTAACTATTCTTGAATTGAAAACACTTATTTACCTTGCCTTAGGTCGCCTTGAAGAGGCAATTGAATTGGTTGAGGAATTTTTGCAATTCAATGATAACACCGTAGAGCGTGGCTTATTTTATCAAGCGCTTCATACGGTACTTGAGATTACTTTGGATGAAGGGTTAGCGCTAGAACACTTTATTGATAACCTCACAAGAATGTTTGGCCAAGAGAATATGAAAAATGTGACTGGCTCAATCAATGGTGATGTAAAGTTCTTTGGATTAACTAAAACAAGTATCAAACTAGAAGGCTTAGATAAGCACTTAAGGCTTATTGAGAGTTATAAAAAGCTTCACCAAGCGAGAGCATCAAAAGCAAATAACTAACTAATGTTCAAATACTAAAATAAAGCCAACACTAAAAACAGGTGTTGGCTTTTTTATTTACCCAGAAAGCGACCTAGTAACAGATTTTGGGGAATAGGTAGTTCTATATGGAAGATGTTAAACGACCTTTGAATTTAATCAAAATTGATTCAAGGCTGTATTCCAATCTCCTATAGATATAGTGTGATTTTTGATGCAGGTTAATCAAAGGCCTTACACTAAAAATATATTATCAGAGAGTTTTAACCGCCTAACTTAATACTTTTGCTATTAAAATTGTAAAAAAGTCGTTTGTATTTGCTTTATTTCAATTAGATTTAAACCTTTTTACTTATTCTTACAACTAACTCTTTGCACAATACTTAAAATAAAAGGAAAACCTCGTGAAATATTCTCTATTTATCTCGTTAATACTGGCCAGTGGCTCATTATTCGCCCATGACAATTATAATCATGATTTTAAAAAAGTAGATGTTAAATCAATGTCATTGCCTGTATCAGGTTTTGAACAATTTATTATAAAAGTGGGTTCAGGTAGTTTAAAAATACTAGGCAGTGAGCAAGATACTATTGAAATAACGGCGGATATTTATCAAAAAGAACCGGGAAAACAATATTGTTTAACGTTAGAGCCGAGTATTAATAATGCAAATATTGCATTATTAAAAGCGAATACTTGTTTTAACAATAATAATACACGAATTGACTTAAGTATTCGGTTACCTAAATCACTTATCACAAGGATTACTGATGGCTCCGGCTCTATTGAAATTGATGATGCAAGTATTCAATCGATTGATGATGGTTCAGGAAAAATTGAAATAGTTAATAATAGAACATCATTAACTATAAACGATGGTTCTGGCTCAATTGAAGTGACAAATAACATCGGAGATGTTGTCATAGAAGATGGCTCAGGCAGTATCGATATAGATGACGTTACAGGAAATGTCAGTATTGATGATGGTTCAGGTAGTATCACTGTAAAAAATGCTCAGAAATTTACTTTGGTTAGTGATGGCTCTGGCAGCGTAAACTTGGAAAACGTTAATTAAACATTGGGCTTGAATTCATAAGTCATAATAAAAGAGAAGTGCGTGTTAACTCATTTCTCTTTTAATCATAACTCATTACCTGTGATCATATAGTCGCTAATTTTTCAGTGAAGTGTCTTAAATCACGGGTTCTTACTCAAAAGTAGCCCTTTTATATTCTTAGTGCTTTTATAGACTTCAATTAAGCAGTCTGTAATGTATTGCATGTAGTCATTGGTGTGTACGCGACGTGGAATAGTTAAACGCAGCTACATTAACGTACATTCTTTTTGTTTGCCTGTTTCTGGTCTCGTCCCATCCCATAAGCAAAGAGCCTATTTCAACAGCTCTGACACTGCCTTCTTCTTTAAGTAGATATATTACCAAAGATACACCATATTTATTAATAGCTTGTGCAGAATTAGCAGAATTAGCAGAATTAGCACAATTGGAAAATGTTAAAATTTCGATAGTGAATTTGGTCATTCAGATGACTGGGCAATGAATAACGTTTATTATTTTGTTAGCGATAGAATGCTTGCTGACATGGGACTTAATAGTATGAATATCAACAATATAATCTATTTTGTGAGTTAATATGAATAAGCTTAGGTTGCCATCTGTTTATAGTATTTTATTTATATTGACTGGCATTATCGCAGCACTGACTTGGATCATTCCTGCAGGACAGTATGAGGTTGAATTTAGTGAGGCAATGGCTAAAGAAGTGCCTATTACCGGTACTTACAAAGAAGTTGAAAAAACACCTCAAGGTGTTCTTGATGTTTTGACTTCGCCAATTAATGGCTTTTACGATGCAAAAACTAATCAAGCAAGGGCAATTGATGTTGCACTATTTGTATTAATTATTGGTGGCTTTTTTGGTGTGGTGAATCAGTCCAAGTCGATAGAGTGCGGAATTTTACAGATAACCTACCAATTAAAAGGTAGAGAAATCTGGCTTATTCCTATATTAATGGCACTTTTTGCTATGGGAGGCACACTATATGGCATGGCGGAAGAAACCCTACCATTTTATACCATTGTTATTCCAATAATGATTGCTGCAGGGTATGACAGCCTTACTGGTGTTGCTGTTGTCATGGTTGGCGCTGGCATTGGGACCTTAGCCTCGACATTAAATCCTTTTGCTACGATTATTGCTTCAAATGCTGCGCAAATTAACTTTTCAGATGGTCTAGAGTTAAGAATTATTTTGTTAGTCTTAGGTTGGTTATTATGCGTCTTTTATGTAATGCGTTATGCCAAAAAAGTAAAAAACAATCCTGAGTCTTCATTGATCGCACCGCAACAAGAATCAGATAAAATACACTTCTTAAGCTCGGACAAAGAACAGCCTAAGCAACAATTGTCCTTACATCAAAAGTTAATTTTAACGATCGTATTATGTACTTTTGTGGTTATGGTTGTCGGCGTTTCCACTTTTGATTGGTGGATGGCAGAAATGTCAGCCTTATTCCTAGGAGCTAGTTTGTTTGTTGGTGCTATTTCCAAAATGGGTGAGCGTTTGATTGCCGAGTCATTTATTGAGGGGGCAAGAGAATTATTAGGTGTCGCTTTTATTATTGCTCTTGCTCGTGGTCTTGTTGTGATAATGGATGACGGTAATATTACCCACACCTTACTTCATTTTTTTGAAGTCATATTATCTGATTTGCCTTCCGTACTGCTTATAAATGCAATGTACTTTGTTGAAGCTTTATTATCTTTTCTTATACCTTCTTCTAGTGCACTTGCTGTTTTAACTATGCCTATCTTATCGCCGTTAGCTGATTTTTCAGGAGTACCTAGAGAATTAGTTGTTACCGCTTATCAAGCTGCATCGGGATTACCTAATTTGGTCACTCCAACGTCAGCGATTGTTATGGGAGGTTTAGCGTTAGGACGAATTCCCTATGGTACGTGGTTGAAATTTATCACACCGCTAATCCTTATGTTAATGGTCATGGTAATTATATTGTTAAGTGTAGACTTGCTGTTTTTTCAGTAAATAATAACGATGACTCATTTCATTTCGCTCGGCTTGCGAAAAATTAGCTAATTGCAAGAATGCTGAATAGTTTAACCAATAGCATTAAGGATAAATTACCTCACAGGTTATGAATATATTGATGCAATTAAAGGCAAATAAATTATTTGTTGCTAACTGTTGTGATATCTATTGGTGTAATCGAAATTTGAAGAAGGTTTTATGTATGGAGTGGCGAGTGGAGTTGCTCGAATATCTATTATTCTCTATCATAATGAGGTTTTCGAAAAGTGAAAACCTCTATAATATATAACGTTAGGTCGAAGGGAAATATTGTGAGTTTTGTTTTTGAAACTCTTCAATTTCTTGTTTGCTTGGCTTATTACTAACCCAATGACAGTATTTTATTTTCTTCTTTGGTAGATTACCTTTCAATGCAGACTCTACAATTTGAATTTTCACTAGATCATCAGAACAATGAGCATCACTGTATGATTTTGCTTCGTATCGATTATCGGCATATTGATAACCAGAAGATAAATCAACACCACGAGCTATGCTTGCAAAGGTTAGTTCACCATTGTTGGTATTATAAAAAGTGATACCTGAAAAATCTTCATCATATAAGAACCAGTCTTTTATCTGTGATTCCCCTGGTATTTTGGTTTCTAACTCTTCTCTAGCAAGTTCCATTAGTGCAGCAGGGAACTTTGACTTTTTGTCAGTTGTGTCTGTGGTCATATCGTCTTTGACCGTTTCGATTAAGAGTCTCTGTATTGTGGACTCAGCCCCTTTAACACTGCCAACAATAGCGTTTTCTGAAACCATAATGCTTTTTATAAGCATTTTTATATTTGGAGAAATAATAGACATAGATTTAGCTCAAATTTTTACTATTAATAATTTTAACAGTTTGATTTAAATATTACTATTTATTATAGAGTTACAATAGGGATAATTGAATGAATTGCTGTTATATTCTGAAGGTGCATCTTGTTATCTAGATCTTTAAATAATGTAAGAACTCTTGTGTCTTGGCTATTTAGGCTGAGGGCCGTTTTTAATAATTTATTTGAAGTTCCTATTGTAGAATTCGTGAGAAAAACACTAAAAGATCTTGGGAAGCTGGATTCCCCATATCCCATTGATTCAAGATAAGCTGAACATCGAAGAAGGGTTGCTAGGTCTTGCTCTGTTATTTATGGCTTTAGGTGCGGTTATATTCATGCCATTGAGTGGTATGTGGAGCGCAGGTTACGGTAGTTGCAAAGTAACCACGATAACGGCTTTTGCCTATTGTCTTGCTTTACCTTTACCCGTTCTTGCTCCAAGTCTCGTAACCTTGATGATAGCACTCTTCATTTTTGGTGCTTGTACAGGAGCAATGGATGTTGCGATGAATGCCCAAGCCGTTACTGTTGAAAAACGTATTGGCAGATCGGTTATGTCATCTTTTCATGGTTTTTATAGTTTAGGTGGTTTAGTTGGTGCCGTGTTAGGTGGCCTTGCTTTAGCCAATAATTTAAGTTCAATGCTTCATGCATCCCTAATTTGTTCTCTGGCGCTTATCGTTACTACTTTTACTGTTAGATACTTCTTAGCTAAAGAAGCTGATGAATCAAAAGCAAAAGAAAAAGAAAAACTTTACCTGCCTCGGGGGCCTGTTTTAGCACTAGCTGTGCTTGCTTTTATGATGCTTATGGCTGAAGGGGTTATTGCTGATTGGAGTGCAGTTTACATTAAAAACACATTAGCTACCGGCCCAGGATTTGCCGCTGCTGGTTATGCTGATTTTTCCCTAATGATGGCAATTGGCCTGCTGTCAGGAGACAGGTTTGTCGTCAATATTGGCCCTGTTACAATTACGCGAATAACGTCTATCATTGCGGCTTTTGGATTAGGAACGGCTTTACTCATAAACCACCCTCTTGCGGCAGTAGTAGGATTCGGCTTTGTAGGATTAGGTCTTTCAAATATCATTCCCGTAATTTTTAGTGCTGCTGGTCGAGTTCCAAATGTAGCTTCAAGTACAGGCATCGCCACTGTTGCAACTGCAGGTTATTTTGGCTTGTTAGCAGGACCTCCAGTAATAGGTATTATTGCAGAGCTTTTTAGTCTAAAAATCGCTTTGGGAATGATTGTGATTGCCATATTTACTGTCACAGCCTTTGCTTCCTTAACCAAACCTGATGAAGATAGTGTAGTAACAATTGAAGGGGGTGAATCAAGGGGCACTTAATTTAAATAGACAAATTAGTTTTCATTTTTTTTGCAATGACATGCAAACAAATCCTTTGTTGATTATCTGAATATAAACTTTTATTTGTTTTGGATAGTGAAAGACAAAAGCAACCATTTTGAGGGGCTTTTTAACACTTTTAAAGAGGAGTAATATTAGGAAAGTTAATCTTAGCAGACACAATAAATGGCTAGTTAAAATTGTGTAATTATAAGTCTTATCTGTGGGGACTGCTGGCGTCAGTCTCAAATTACTTGCGATATATTTTCTAATGCATATGTAAAACTGTATTAACATACCGTTTGATGAAAAGCCTTCTTTGTGCAAAACAAAGTGGGCAAATTGCCTGCTTTCCACACTCATTAAGTTGAGGATTGTCAGTAAGTAATTGAATTTATATAACTAACAGGTTATTGTGATTTAAATTAATTATTTGGAAATTAGCTGTCCTTATTAGGTGAATGTGGGCATTGAGCCTTCTAAAAAGCTGTTATTTGGCACCGCTAAATCAAGTTAAATGTTTTATTGTAAGTGCGGCGTTTTCTAAATTGGTTTGGTAGATTATGCCTCAGTTTTCGCCTACTCAGTTTGGTGATAGCCGCTAATAGACTTTACTATTTTAGACATTTTTGTTGTAAAGCCATTAGCTTGTTTGGGCTTAAGTGTTTGGCTCAAAGTTCATGGTTTGGTGGGTAGCGGTACTAGGCATTTTTTGGTTCTCACTCCCACACCGTAAACAGTAAAGTAAATGGCAAGTGTAGTGCCTGCCTTAAACAACAAATAACAAGGCAATTAAGCGGAAAATTAACAGTTGGCTTTTTCCGCTTCGCTACAAATTTTAGCCAACTATTAATTTCCGCTTATTGCGGCGTTGGTATGACTCCCCACGTCAAGTTAAATACACCGATCCTTGCTCAATTATTTAGAACCATGACCTTCTCTTTTTAAGTTGAGTGAGTTAACGC